>ERZ827520.156-NODE-156-length-117470-cov-4.371426_pt1 | contig 117470 bp, 88 predicted proteins | sample MGYA00519581_ERZ827520 | MGnify/ENA primary metagenome ERZ827520 (study PRJEB31778, sample SAMEA3449339) | human gut metagenome | biome: human gut; feature: human-associated habitat; material: faeces | place: United Kingdom | collected 2010/2012 ... | reverse complement strand
AATATCCCCCACTGCTGCCTCCCGTAGGAGTCTGGGCCGTGTCTCAGTCCCAATGCGGCCGATCAACCTCTCAGTTCGGCTACCGATCGTCGCCTTGGTAGGCCGTTACCCCACCAACTAGCTAATCGGACGCGAGCCCATCCCATAGCGAATTGCTCCTTTGATCGAAGAATCATGCAATCCCTCGATGTTATGCGGTATTAGCGGCCGTTTCCAGCCGTTATTCCCCACTACGGGGCAGGTTGCTCACGCGTTACTCGCCCGTCCGCCACTAAGATATCCAAAAGCAAGCTTCTAAATATCTCCGTTCGACTTGCATGTGTTAGGCATGCCGCCAGCGTTCGTCCTGAGCCAGGATCAAACTCTCTAAAAAATATCATTACTTCATCTCTCGATGCGGTAACCTTTCTTAGAGCGCTTCTTAGCTCTCTTGGACTTCTTGTCCGTCGGACTTCTCTGTCCGTTGCGCTCTTTCGCGCCTGTCCGTCTGTTTCCAGACATTTAACGGGTCGTCTCTTGCATCTTTCTGTGTCTCCACTTCCGATGCTTCGTCTCTTTCTCGTTGTTTAATTTTCAAGGTCCCCTTTGCCCTCAGCCCGCATTCTCGCTTGCTTTTTGGCACTCCGCCGCTTCGCTTTCAGCCGGCCTTCCCGCCGCCCTCCCGCGAGCGCTTGACTATAATATCACCTCCTCCCCTCCCTTGTCAATATACTTTTTTTGGTTTTCGAATATTTTCTCGCTTTTTCTATTTCTTTTTTAATTTTCTGGTAATTTGTAGAACGTTTTATACCCAATGTAAGTGAAATACTATTCCGGCAGGGATTTTTGACTACGAAAGGACGTCGTTATAGTGAAAAGGATCTATCTGAACGCGCCGCCGGTCCGGAACCCGCGCCGGATTCTTCAGGTGGTGGCGATTGTTATATTGAATCTGCTGATTATTGCTCTGTTCCCGTCCAACACTTCGATGGAGACCTTGTCCAAAATGGGTTCCACAGGCAGCGAAGTGCGGCAGATTCAGCAAAAGCTGGTCAACTGGGGCTATCTGAACGACAAGGTGGACGGTATTTATGGGACCAAAACCCGGAACGCGGTTATTGCCTTCCAGAAAAAGAACGGCTTGACGGCGGACGGAATCGCCGGTCCGGCCACGCTGCGGGCAATGGGGATTTTCACCTCCTCCGGATCCTCCACAACGGGAGGGGCTGCCCAGGCGGGCGGACAGAGTGATCTCAATCTGCTTGCGCGGCTGATCTCCGCGGAGGCGCGGGGGGAAAGCTATACCGGACAGGTCGCGGTCGGCGCGGTAGTGCTCAACCGGATGGAGCATCCGTCCTTTCCGGACACGATGGCCGGCGTGATTTATCAGAACGGCGCCTTTTCCTGCCTGTATGACGGGCAGTTCAACCAGCCGGTGGCCGAAAGCGCCTACCGGGCGGCGCAGGACGCCATGAACGGCTGGGACCCGTCCGGCGGGGCGATTTATTATTACAATCCGACGACCGCCACTAACCAGTGGATTCGTTCCCGGCCAGTGATCGCCCGAATCGGCAAGCACGTTTTTTGCAGCTGAGAGGCTCAGACCGGTCTCTATTATAATAAAAGAAAGGGGTGCTGCAAAATAATTCCTTTACAGCACCCCTTAAAACCGCGGGTTGTGATCCGTCTTTTGCTCTCATGTTCTTTTCACAGACCAGGAATCACGCCGTTCCCCGCTTGAGCGCCCGCCCGGGCAAATACATAAGCGGGTTTACGCGTATGCCATGCCGCCACAGCGTCCGCCTACTTGCTTTCCAAGGCGGCTTCTCCATCCGGCCTTTCCGGGCCGGTTCGCCGCTTGTCACGCATAGCGCGCAGAGAGCGGAAAAAGCCGGTCAGCTGGGCGGCGCATTCCTCCCGGAGTAGCCCGCCCTCCCGGAGCGGATGATGATTGTACGGGAGGGCAAACAGGTCGATCACCGAGCCGCAGGAACCGGCCTTGGGATCGGCCGCGCCGTATACCACCCGATCCAGACGGGCGTTGATGATCGCCCCGGCGCACATGGGGCAGGGCTCCAGCGTCACATACAGCTCACAGCCGAAAAGCCGCCAGCCCCCGAGAGTGCGGCAGGCCTGGTCAATCGCTTCCAGCTCAGCGTGGGCGAGCGCGTTCCGATCGGCCTCCCGCCGGTTCCGGCCCCGGCCGAGGATTACGCCGTCCCTTGCCACCACAGCGCCCACCGGGACCTCTCCCTCCCGGGCGGCTTCCTCCGCCAAACGGAGCGCTTCCCGCATCAGCTCCTCGGGAGAAAGGACCGATGCGTTTTTCTTAGAAACCGCGGCGCTTTCCCTTGCAGCCGCTGCGCTTTCGCCGGAAACCTCCCGGCCGGTCACGAGGCCGCTCCCAGCTGGGTGGTGATAATCGAAAGGAAGGTCAGGAGAATCGAAAGGATTCCCCCGATCAGGAAGGTCGGGCTGGTCAGCAGGGTTTTCACCCGTACGCCGAGCGGCAGGGCCGGAGCGCTCTCGGGTTCTTTCCGCACCAGCGGATCGTTGCGGGCGAAGAGGATCAGCAGACAGATCAGCCCGAGGATTCCCACCGAACAGAAAACGATCATCAGGGTTTTCTGCGACTGCGCCTCCGTCTGGTTCAAGGCCGCGAACGATAGGATTTCCGCCATAAAATTGTTCAGGAAATGCAGCATCATGGCGGGCCATACCCGGCCGCTCCGCACCGTCAGCCAGCCGCAGGCCAGCCCCACCAGAAAGGCGAAGGGAATCTGCAGGATGTTCCCATGCATCAGCGCGAACAGAATAGCGGTGGTCACGATCGCGAAGGACGTTCCATACGGACGGAGCAGGCGAAGGAAATAGCCGCGGAACAGCATTTCCTCCAAAATGCCGGGCAGGACCGCGAAAATCAGGATGTTCAGGCAAAGCCCGACCGCCGTATTATCCATATAATCAGGCATCTCCGGCTGGCGGATGCCGAACTGGCTGAGAAACGCCAGAAGATAGGACGTGATAAAATTCGCCAGCACACAGACGGCCAGCCCGCCGAGCAGAGCCAGCAGGAGGGAGGAAAACCGGAGCGGACGCTCCTCCGCATCGTCAAAGCCAGCGAACGGGTTGATCCGCCGCCGGCTGAATGCCGCCGTCAGCGGGCCGGGAAGGCCCATAATCAATGCATAGGCGACCATATACGCCAGCAGGAAGCCGACGTTTCCCAATCCGTATCGTCCGTCGTTCACCCGCAGGTCGGCCACGCCAACCATCGCCAGCGCCGTCAGGATCAGAGAAAAAACCGTTTGCAGCAGCCCCAGCATCAGCAAAAAAGCCGCGCCAATAAAACCGGCGTCCCGCCGCAGGGAGGTTTGCTGCGGATGAGGGAAGGGTCCTCCCACCGGAGGGGGCGTCCATCCGTAAGTATTCATATGTCGCGCTCCTTTCCATTGGTTCGGATCGTTCCAAGCCGGCGTACGGCGCCGCGCCGGTTCCGACGTACAGGTATTTCAAAGGGGGGGCTGTCTGTACCCCTATGCCGCGATAGGCGTTATCGGACAGGGGGAGGGGCGGTTTCGTCCTTCCCGCCGGATTCTTTTTTTCGGAAAATAAACCATTTGCTGAAGAAGTAGTTCATCACCATGACAATAATGTTCACCAGAATCTTGGATATGCCGCCGTTTGCCGCCAGCACGTTTACCAGCAGACCCATGCACAGCTCGTCCACGCCGAAGGAAAGCAGCCGCGCGCCGATGAACAGGCCGAATTCCCTCAAAAACGCCCGTGCGCCGCGGACATGGCTCTGGAACACGAACAGCTTGTTCACCGCATAGGCGAACAGGACGGCGACTGTCCACGCAACGGCGTTGCTGATGAGATTGTGAATACCCAGCGTATTGTAGCTGAGGCCGTACGCCGCCATATTGACGAGGGTGGTCAGCACCCCGAATACCACATAGCTCACCGTTTCCCGGTTGAGCAGGCGGGGGTATTTCCGCCAGGCCCATCGCCAGATAAAAACCAGCGTCATGGCGAGAAGCGCGCCCAGCGTGTCCCACGCCCAGTCCGCCACCCGGGGCAGACGCCCGGGAACAAAAAGCTGGTGCAGCTCGTCGGTCACGGCATAAAGCAGAGAACCGGCGAAGCCCAGCACGATCGCCCGGCGGTCCGATGCGCCGGCGATCCGCAGCGCGTTCCAGATCAGGAGGGAGAGAACGGCGAAACCGCCCATCTGGATAACGACCCGGGTTCCCGCCGCCAGCGTTCCCCGCAGGGCGGGAGAAAATTCAATATCGAAGAGCAGGCGGAGCAGGGTTTCCAGCCCGTTTACCGCCCCCGCCTGCATCGCGTCCACCGCGGAGGGCGGCATGCAGGAAAGGATAAACAGGCTGAGCGCCCAGAGAGCCGCGCCTGCGCCCGCCAGTATTGTATTCCGTTTCCGGTCCGAAAAAAGTCTGTTCATGTCACATTCCTTTGCGCACGGGAGAGCCCGTGTTGACGGGGAGAGCCCGCGCCGACGGGAGAACCCGTGTTTCCTTGCGCCTGTTTCGCGCTGGTCAGAGCAGCTCCTCCAGCGCGGCGGCGACCCCGTTTTCGGCCAGGGAGCCGGTCACCCGGTCGGCCGCGCGGATCACTTCCTCGGGCGAACCGCCCATCGCCACCCCAACGCCGGCGTACCGGAGCATGTCCAGGTCGTTTCGGCTGTCTCCGATCGCGATGCTGTCCTCCCGCGGGATCCCGAGCCGCTCAAGGACCCGCCGCATCCCGTCTGATTTGCAGACGCCGGCGGGGAGCACCTCCGTATAGCTCCCCTGCTCGATAAAGGCGAGCTCGGGAGAAAAAAGCCGCTTTTCCTCCGCTGTCAGCGGGTGATAGATGGAAAACTTCATCACCGCCTGCCCGGCGAACCGCCCGTACCCAGGCTCGAAATCCCGGATGCCGGTTACCGCCGGCCAATCGGAGGGATGGGTGGGATTCACCGCGTACATGGTTTCCTCCCCTTCCAGAAAACAGGTCTTCCCGTTCCCCAGATACAGCCGCAGGATTTTCTCCAGGAGGGAGGGGGGCAGCGGGCGGCGGTACAGGATTTCCCCGCCGAGCCGGATATGCCCGCCCGCCGCGGCGACGACCCCGTCGAAGCCGACGGTCTCCACCGCGGTATAGATATATCCCGGCGCACGGCCGGTGCAGAGGAATACTTTGTGGCCGTCCCTCCGCGCCCGGCGGATGGCCGCCGTGACGGTTTCGGACGGCGGACGGTTGCCCTGGGCGATCGTGCCGTCCAGATCGAGAAAAATTGCGCGCTGCCGCATGGTTCTGCTCCTTCGATTATCCTTAAAAATGCGCGGCGGATGAAAAGCGGGCTACCGCTCGCCGAGAATGCGGGCGGCGTTGCCGCCGAGGACGGCGGCCTGTTCCTCTCCGGAAAAGCCGTACGCGGCAAGAAATTCCCGTGCGGCGGCCAGCGCTTCCGCCTGATCCGCCCAGGGGGAGTCGCTGCCGAACAGTACCCGGCCGCAGCCCGCCGCCCGGATGATCCGGGCGAAGCGGTCCCATTCTCCCCGTTCGTTCGGCAGGCAGAAGCTGGTGTCCAGATACACATCCATGGAGGGGAGCATCCTTTCCACCTCGTCCCAGCAGCGGTAGCCGCCCATATGGGCGAGAATGATTTTGGCCCCCGGGACCCGATCGCGGAGCCGGACGACATGGGCCGGCGTACAATGGACGGGGGGCGGCATCCCGATGTCCTCCCCCGCGTGGAACAGCACCCAGAGCCCAAGCTCCGCCGCCTTTTTCACCACGGCGGCGCAGGCGGGGGAATCGGCGAAAAAGCCCTGGTATTCCGGATGCAGCTTGATTCCCCTCAGCCCGAGGGAGGCGGCCCGTTCCAGCTCCTTCATCGCGTCCGGATTGTCGGGGTGTACGCTGCCGAAAGAGCGCAGCCCGGGCAGGGCGTCCACCTGCGCGGCAAAGTTATTGATGGTTTCGGAGGGACGGGGAGAGGTCGCGATGGGCATCACGACGCTGACGTCCAGCCCCGCCGCGCGGGAGGAGGCGGTCAGCCCCGCCGTCGTCGCGTCGGTATGCGGCCGGGTCTCCCCGTAAACCGACGCGTACGGCCGGGTGTTTTCCACCAGCCGGGCGAGCGCCTTTTCGGCAATCGCGTCGGGGAAAAGATGGGTGTGAAAATCAATCAGCATGGAGGAAAAGCCTCTTTTCGGATCGTCGGGCCGGTTCGCGGCGCGGATTATTTCAGGGCGGCGAAATCGTAGTTTCCATCGGCTCTATACAGGATATAGGACGCGTCGGTTCCGAGAATCTCGGTCGCCGCCGCGATCTGCCGCTTTACCTGCTCGGTGGAATAGCCGTCCCCCTGCAGCCAGGGCATCATGGCGGGGCGGTCGGCCTCGGGCATCAGCTCCAGCCGGAGCTGGACCTGCCGGGCGGCCAGCTTCACCGCGTCGTAGGGGCTGGAGGACGGATCGGACAGGGAGGTTTCCCCCGCGCTCAGCCGGTTGCCGAGGGTGGAGGGCATCAGCACCGGCGCAACGGTCGCGGCCCCGAAGGTGACCGGGTTCCCGCCGAAGGGCTCGGTGCCCTCTCCAAAGGCGGACAGGCCCGGCATGGTCTGCATCACCCGGCACCCGTCTCCCACCGCGTCGGTGAGATCGGCGATGAATTTCTGCAGCACCGCCTGGTGGGACAGGGCGGTGAGCTCCGACGAGCCGTAATAGGCGGAGGAGGTCTGGTTGGGGAACTGCACCCCGTCCAGCATGACCGCCGGGAAGCCGGCTGTGGCCAGCTCCTTCGCCAGATCGATCATGTATTTATGCGCGTCCGCCGCGTAGGGGTTCAGCCACGGCTTGCCGCCCTTATCCTTGCTGTTGTCCAGCCAGGTCAGGCCGGGCGCGCTTTCCAGCGTGATCTTGGCCGACGGGAGGTTGAAGGGCGCGACCGGATCCTTGAAGGCGAACAGCCGCGGAATCGCGGCGAAGCCCCTTTCCTTCATCGTCCCGAGCGCGGCTTTCAGCTGCTCCAGCGTAAGCGCATCGGAAGCGATCGTCTCCGCCTCCGCCGCCAGCGGGGTGACGGACTGGTAGTGCAGGGCGCCGTTTTCGTCCTTCAGGTCAAACAGCACGGCGTTAAAGCCGGCTTCGGCGGCGGCGTCCAGCTGCGCTTCCAGCGCGGCCGTGTCGCCCAGCCGGGAGACCGGGAGGACAAATGCCCGCAAGGCGCCATCCGTTGAAACGCCCTCCGCCTTCGGGCGGGTAGTGGTCGCGGACGGCGCGGTCGCAGTTCCGCCCGGATTGTCCCCCGAAGAGACGTCGGTTCCCGTCGACGCCGTGGAGCCGTTGTCCGCAATCGGCGGCTTAAAATTTTCCATCATGTATTTCGCGGTGAAAAAGCCGACCGATATTACCAGCGCGGCCAGGATCACCCAGCCGGCCGCCTTTAAAGTCCGGTGCTGTTTTTTATGGAACACGCTGGGACCGCGGCGGCGGATTTTTTTCGGCATGACGGATTCCTCCTGTTCGATCATGTTTCCGGAAAGCCCGGATATGGTAAGCCTCCGCCCGGCGGCTGCCGGGTCAGATCAAGGGCGCGCTGTCGGAGAAGCCCATCAGGGCCAGGGCGATAATGCCAAGATAGATCAGGATCGCGGGAAGCCCCCGGAAAGCCTTGGGCACATCGGGATTATCCAGCCGCTCCATCCCCTCCGCGACCAGCCAGGAAAGCAGGAGATACCCCCCGCACGCGCCGAGGGACAGCCCCACCGCGCCGGGGAAGCTCAGGGCGAACTGATGGTTTACGATCAGCGCGATCCCAATCACCAGATTATTGAAGGCCGCCATCGGCAGCATCCGGCTTACCCGGGCGTACAGCGCCGTGAATTTCTTTTTCAGCAGGAGGACGGCCGCGAGGTAGAGCAGCGCCGTTACCGCCACGATCATCAGAGGACGGAAATACTTGGCCGTCACACTGGTGCCGATCAGCATATCCAGCGGATAGCAGAGTATCGTCGTCATCACCGAAAAAAAGCAGAGCAGCGCGCTGAACGGCAGGATATTCCGCCGCTTGCGGGACATCCGCAGCATAACGGAAGCGCCGAAGCCGGTGGACAGAACCATATTCTGAATAAGCGCAGCCGCCAGAAAATATTCGATCAGCTGAAGCATGGGCGCGGCCGTCCTTTCCTGATAAATTTTCTGAAACAAAGCTTCCCGATGCCGGCCGGGTATCCGCCGCCGGCGTCCGGTAGAGAAACCGCCCCCAAAAAGTCAGCGGCGGGAGGCCCGGCGCTTTTCCGTCCGACGGGCCAGAAGGCTTTTGAGCCATTGGAGAAAGGCGGCCATGAAGCCCAGCATGATAAAGGCGGCGTAAGGCAGCGCCGCCTCCGGGAGCCGCAGGTCGATGTGCAGCGGGATACCCCACAGCGAGCCGCTTGACGCGATCTCCCGCAGGGCGGACACGATGCAGATCACCAGCCCAAATCCGAGGGAGGAGGCCAGTGCGTCGGTCAGGGCGACCACCGGCTCATGGCTGACCGAGAAGCCGCCCGCCCGGTAGGAGACCAGTGTGTTCACCGCCATCAGGGGGAGGAAAAGATACAGCGCGGCGTACAGCTCGGGGGAGATAAACCGGTCGATCACGACCGCCGCCCCGAGCAGGATGGCCGCCGCGCCCACGGTATACAGCGGCGCGCGGGACCAGGCGGGAAGCCGGTCCCCCAGCAGGGACATGAACAGGCTTGACGGAAGGAGAACCAGCGCGGTGCAGACCGCGAGCGCCACCCCATATTTCAGGTTTACGCCGATCGCGATAATCGGGCAGAGACCGATCGCCTGCACCAGCACGATATTCTGGGAAAGGAAGGCGCCGAAAAACACATCCCATAGCTCCCGCAGGGTTTTGGAAAACGGCTGTTTCATCCGGCGCGCGCCTCCTTTCGGATTCGGCGGAGATTCAGAAGATACCAGCTCATCCGGTCGATCACCGGGGCAAAGGCGTTGACCAGCAGCACGGCGAAGCAGGCGCCCTCCTCAAACCGGCCGTAATACCGCAGCAGCATTACCAGCACGCCGGCCAGCGCGCCGTAGGCCAGCCGGCCAAGCCAGTGGCGGGGAGCGGTGACCGGGTCGTTCAGCAGGAAAATGCCCGCAAACAGGAGGTAGCCGGAGCAGAGCTCCATCGGCACGCTGACGGCCGCTCCGCCCGAAACCCGGGGGAAGGCGGCCGCCATCCCGGCGCAGGCCGCCAGGTACGCGAAGGTGATCAGCGGGGACGCCGACCGGCGGGTGAAGAGGTACAACGCGCAGGCAGCCAGCACGGCGATAGCGGTCGCGCCGATCGGACCGGGAAAATCCCCGAGCAGCAGCATGGTCCGGCTGTACAGGGTCTGACCGCCGCTCATCATCTGGGCGGCGGGGGAGCTTTCGGTGATGACGCCGTCCAGCGCCCCGCTCAGCGGGAGCGGGATGTTCTGCCCCGGGTCGGGGTAACGGAAGAGGAAGCCGGGAAAGCAGAGGGTAAGGATCGCCAGCGCGGCCGCGGCGGGGTTGAACAGGTTTCGTCCGCTGCCGCCCATCGGCATTTTGACGACCAGAATCGCAAAGGCCGCGCCCACTGCCGGCATCCAGTACGGCGCGGCGGGCGGCAGCAGCGCCCCGATGATCCCCCCGGTCACGGCGGCGGTGCCGTCGGCGACGGTGGGAACCCGCTTCATCATCAGACAGCAGACCGTCTCGCAGAGCACGGCGGATACCATCCCGGTCAAAACGATGACGACCGGGCGGAGGCCGTAATACACAGCGGAAAAAATACAGAGCGGGACGAGGGCGATCAGCACGTCAAGGCTCATCAGGGAGGCGCGTTCGGTACGCCGCAGATGCGGCGCATGCGCAAGCTTATAGGTCATCTCCATCCCCCCAGTCCAAAAAGATGTTTCCGTGAGCGTCCCGCGCCTCCAGCACCTTGGCCGTCACCTCCAGCCCGGCGGGGCAGACGTGGGAGCAGGCGCCGCAGCCGTCGCATTCCTCCGGCAGGAGGGAAGAAAGCCGCTCGTACTGCATATTGTCCAGGCGGCGCATGATCTCGTATGGCAGCAGGTCGGCGTGGCAGGCGCGCACGCAGCGCCCGCACCCGATGCACGCCCGGGTCTTCGGCTGGGGGCGGGCGGTAAGGGCGAGTACGCAGGTGATCCCCGGCACGATGGAAATATCGGTCTGCGGAATGGTCAGGCCGGTCATGGCGTCTCCCAGAATGATATACGACGGGTCGGCCGACAGCCCGCAGAAGCGGAGCAGGTCTTCCACCATGGTACCGGCCGGCACCCGGACGTTCTGCGGATTGGCTACCGCGTCCCCCGCCACCGTTACCACACAGTCGTATTGCGGTTCGCCGTAGGCGCAGGCGCGGTAGAGCGCGAGACAAGCCTGTACCCCGACCGCCCGTACGGGCAGCACGGCGGAACGGGGGGCGGGCTCCGCCGGATACTTCCGCCGGACGGAGCAGATCAGGCGGCCGGGGGCCCGCTGCGCCAGAGCCCGGCGCTGCTTTCCGGTCTGCCGGATGGCGATATGGCAGTCGATCGCGCCGGCGGCGCGGGCGGCCAGCCCCAGCCCTTCCGATACGGGCCCCGCCGACTCGCCCAGCACCGCCCAGGCGCTGGAGCTGTACGGCTCCTGTTCGGTGCCGTCCGCTCCCAGCAGGTAGGGATCGGTATCCACAAAGCTTTCCAGCTTGTCGGCCAGCGGCGCGCCGTCCAGCTCGTCCACGATACCCGCCCGGCGGGCGGCGTCCCGGATTTCCTCCGGCGTCATCGCCGAAACGTCCCGCGGCGGGAGCTCGGCGCTTCCGCCGGCCATGCAGTCAAGCACGGCGCAGGTGACGTCCCCCAACAGGGGATGGGTCATTTCCCGCAGGTCGGACAGCACGCCGGTGGCCGGGGCGAAAACGACGGGGGACTCTTCCCCGTCGGCCAGGCCGAGGGGCTCCCCCTTCATTACGGTTTCATAGGTTCCCACCGCGGGGCGGCAGGGCGTTCCGTCCCCTGCCGCCAGCGGCACGAGGAGCTGTGCGGGGAGCGGTATATCCACAATGGGACGAGAGGCGGCGGGCTCCTTCAGAGAAGGAAGAAATACCCCTCTTTTAGTAAATTTCGACATCCTGTTTTTCACCTCTTGCAAAGAGCTTATCCCCATAATATGATGGAGAGAGAGGATATACGCCCAGCCGGCCGACGCCGCGCCCGGGCGCCCTCAATTCAGCGCAGGGGGTGCGGCCGTGAAGATGGATCTGCTGGAGAACGGCTGTCTGAAAATATTGCTGACGGAGGAAGACCTCCGGACGTATGGTCTGACCTTTGACAATCTGGATTACGAGAACGAGAACACCCGTAGCGCCCTGCACCGTCTGCTGGACGAGGCGAAGCGCCGCACGGGCTTTGATTCCGCCGGCAGCCTGATGATCGAGGCGCTGCCGGTGGACGGGGGCTGCCTGCTCCTCCTTACGCCGACGGGAGGAAAAAAGCCGGTGCGCATCCGCCGGGCCGCCGGACCGTATGTGTATGAGCTGGATTCGGCGGACGCTATCCTCCAGCTTGCGCAGAGCGTGGAGGAGGAGGCGCTGCCCTGGGGCAGCTCGCTGTACGCCTTCGGGGAGAAATACCGGCTGGTGCTCTATCCCGGCGCGCCCCTTTCCAAGCGGATGGGGCATCTGCTGCATGAATTTGCCCGCGCGGCGGGCGAAGGGGACGCGGCGGCCGCCTTTACCGCCGAGCACGGCGCGTCCATCGCCATCGGGGACGCGCTCGGCAGGCTGCGCGGCGCTTTCCGCTCCCGGGACTAGGAAACGACGGCCCCGCCAAATTCATAGGAAGTACTGGGAAAAAACAAAAACATAAGCAGACAGCCGGGCGGTCAGAGCGCCCGGCTATGTTCTTTTCCGCAGTCCTGGACGGCCTGTGCCAGGGCGCGGGGATCCGGCGCGTTGAACAGCGCGCTCCCCACCACGGCGACCGTCGCCCCGGCTTCGGCGGTGAGCTTCGCGGTCTCCGGGTTGATTCCGCCGTCCACCTCGATTTCCACATCCAGCCCCCGCCGGTCGATTTCCGTGCGGATCGCGGCGATCTTGGGCAGCATGTCCGCCATGAATTTCTGGCCGCCGAAGCCCGGCTCCACCGTCATGACCAGAACCAGCCCCACCTTGTCCAGATAGGGGAAAACGGCTTCGGCCGGGGTGGCCGGCTTCAGCGTGATGGCGGGGGTCATGGAAAGCGCGCGGATCCGGTCGAGCGTTTCCCCGATGGGGGAATCGCATTCCAGATGAATATTCAGGATATCGGCGCCGGCTTTGGCGAAGGCCTCCACCAGGCGGCCGGGAAGCTGCATCATCAGATGGACGTCAAAGGGCAGCTCCGTCAGCGGGCGGAGCCGTTCGATCACCGGCGGGCCGAACGACAGGTTCGGAACAAACACGCCGTCCATCACGTCCAGATGGACCATGTCGGCTCCCGCGCGTTCCACAAACGCGATCTCCTCGGAAAGCCGTGCAAAATCGCAGGTAAGAATCGAAGGGGAAATTTTCACGCTGTATCATCCAACCTTTCCGTGTGGTGGAAGGGCTTCCACGTAGAGCATAGCGCCGCCCAGCCGGCTTCTATATACCGGAGCTGTCCGGCGGCGCAATCGAGAAATGCTTCCGCATTTCTCCCCACCGGCAAAATGCGGACAGCCGCCCAGCCGGCTTTTATATACCGGAGCTGTCCGGCGGCGCAGCCGCAAACGGGATAAAATCGTAGCGCCGGATTCATTTTACCTTATCCGGGCGGAAAGGTCAATGGGTTCCCCTGCCGGCGCCGAAATGGTCATAAAACCTTAAGGAATCAGAGTATCCCCCGCCTGCCGCCGGGAAGAGCGGGTTTGACAAAGCTGCCCGTCCCGCCGTATACTGGCTTTACACGCTTTCGCGAAGGAGGAGATGCTGATGCCGAGAGAATCGGGAACCCGCCCGTCCCCTGCCGTCCCGCCCGAACCGGCCCGGAAAACGCCGCAGGGCGCAGGAGGGGGAATCCGTGCGCTGTATCTGTCGGCGCCGTTTCTTCTGGCCGGGCTGGCATTTCTCCTGAGGAAACCGCTGCTGGCCTTGTCCCGCTGGCTTCCGCCCTGCCTTTTCTATGCGCTGACCGGCTGGTATTGCCCCGGCTGCGGCAACACCCGGAGCGTCCGCGCTTTGCTGGAGGGAGATTTTCTGCTGTCCCTGCGGTATAATATTACGCCGATGCTGTTGCTGCTTGCAATATTGCTCCTCTATGCGGAGTGGGGGACCGCGCTCTTCGGGCGGCCGCGGAAGTTGCTTCCCCGCACAGTGAAATTCTGGGCGCCGCTCGGCGTGCTGATCGCCGTATATTGGATAGTCCGCAACGCCTTTCCCCTGCCGTTATAACAATATAGAAAACCGGACGGCAGAACTGCCGTCCGGTTTTTGAATCTGCAAAAGGAATTACAAGGTCGACCAGTCGATTGAACTGCCATAGGAATCCAGGATCGACAGGCCGATCAAGCCCAGAATGAAGAACAGCACGGTCAGAACCAGGCCGATAATCGACATGATGATACCGGCAAGAGCCATACCGCTGCCAGGCTTATTGCCCTTCTTCGCCACGATGCCGAGAATCAGGCCGATAATAGCGGCCGGAATGGAGATGTACCACACGCAGAAGCAAGCGAGGGAGACAATGCCAAGCACCATCGAAGCGACAGAAAGGCCCTTTCCTTCCTGCGGAACCGGCTGCACGGGCTGCATGGGCTGCATCGGCGGGATGGGCGGCTGCACGGGGGGCATCGGCGGAACCGGCGGCTGCACAGGCTGCACAGGCTTCGCGGGGGCGTTGTTCGGTTCCTGCGGAACCTGGGGTTCGCTGGCGCCTTGGGGATTGTTGTTGATTTCGCTCATGAGAAAAGCTCCTCCTCCTGAAAAAATGACGGCGGGTTACGGGAAAGATTACATGCCGCGGACCATCCCGTTTGGCCGTTTTCATTGACATCGTAGCATAAAGTGGGAGGTTTCGCAAGAAAATGTTTCGAATATGCCGAAAAACGCCGCTTCTCCAGCAATTTCATTGGAACGCCTTGAGGGTTATAGGTTATATAGGGTTATATAAAGATAAGGAAACAGGAAAGGCTGTTGAAACGTTCGGAAGCGGGCTGCGTAAGGATACGGCGTCGGCGGAATGGAAGAAACCCATAAAAAGCCTATGCGGCGAAGGTATGGAACAGAACGGTTTTTTCGGCGTGGAACCGGCCGCTTATAAAGCTGCTGGATAAGTAGAGATTGGATAGAGAAGGAACGAAGGAGTTTTTGCAAAAACTCTTGACGGCTTCGATCCGCCTTGTTATAATAAGCGATGCACCAAGGCGCTTATGCTACTGTGGCTCAGCTGGTAGAGCAGCTCACTCGTAATGAGCAGGTCGTCCGTTCGAATCGGATCAGTAGCTCCAGCAAAAAACCGCGGAACCCTGTCCAATAGGGCAGGGCGTCGCGGTTTTTCCATTTTCACGCCTAGAATACCCGGGGTTGTTGCAAAGCGATCTGGATAAAAATGCAGGCCACAGGCGGGTCAATCGCCGGGATTTCGCGCAATCTCCTGCTTTTCCGTCAGAGGGGAGGGCGTCCCGAACACCGGCGTATCGCCCTCCCAGGAAAAGGGCTGGGCGCGGACGCTCCGGCCCGCCCAGCCGCCGCCGGGCGTTTTGCAGGCGTGGTATACGATCCAGTCCTCCCCGTCCGGCGCAGTGGTGAAGGAGGCGTGTCCCGGCCCATAGGCCGATTTGGCCTTGGAGAAGACCGGCTCGGCCGCTTTGGTCCACGAAGCGGGGTCAAGCGGGTCGTTCCCCGTCAGGGTCAGCAGGCCGAGGCAATAGTCGTCGGTCCAGCTTCCGCTTGCGGAATAGACGACGTGGATCGTACCGGAAGGGCTGACCAGCGCCTCCGGCCCCTCGTTTACCTGCGGATCGCCGACCGTTTCCCAGGCGTACTCCGGCCGGGAAATCCGTACCCGGCGGCCGGAAATAGTGAATGGGTCGCTCATGGGGGCGATGTACAGGTCCTGCGCGACATTCTCGTCCCCTTCCCAGCCCGACCAGACAAAATACAGCTTTCCGCCGATGATCGTCGCCGTGCCGTCAATCGCCCACTTGTCGGAGGGATCGGACACCTTGCTGCGAAACACATACGTTCCCTGCGGGTCGCCGGTGGAGGACTCCAGCGCGATCATACGGTGGTTTTCGTTTTTTCCGTCATCCGCCGCGACGTAAATCACCCATTTCCCTTCGAGATAATGGAGCTCCGGCGCCCAGTAATCGGCGGTAAAACCGCCGGTTTTCGGGGGCGTGTAGACCTTGACCGGCTTTTCGGTTCCGATTTCGTACAGGTTCCGCGTTTTTGTGACGTACAGGCTGTCGCCCTCCGAAAAGCAGTAATAGTAATAGCCCTCGTGGAAAAGAACCCACGGGTCCGCGCCCTCCGGAGGAACTAGGGGATTCCAAAAGGCTTCTTTGTTTGGGTCGTTCATGGCATTCACCTCGCTGGTTGTTTTTCCGGCTGTCAGGCCGGCGGAAGCTGCGGAGGGGTCTTCCCGGGAGGATGCACAGCCGGTAAAGAGGAGGGCGATAGACGTCAGGACGACAAAAAATGCCAGCCGCTTTTGCATAAAAAATCTCCATTCCTTGTTGATTTTGAGACGATTTCGGCCAACAGTCGAAACTGCCGCGGCGCTTTTTGCGGCTAAGGGTCAAATTCCGGCGTGAAAAGGCGGGGAAATCGTATTTTCACGCTATCTCCTTTCCGCCGCTTACAGTGCAGGCGCCGTCAGACCAATTCGAAAGGGAAAAATCATGTCTTTGTGCAGCAGGGCGGACCTCCGAGCGGCCGGCAAACGATCCTTTCCGTCCCTGCTTGCGGTTGTCCGACAAACAAATTCATTCCCTTTGGTTAAACGTTTTCTGCATTTTTTATTATATATAAGTATTGGGGAAAAGACAAGCGTTCAGCCGGCGGAAAACCACGAAAAAGAAAACGGCGCGGCTTTCTTGACAATATGCCCGGCCGCGATATAATACTTTTCATAGCGATACAGCAATACCGGACGCCCGAAGCCCGAACTTGAACACTCCCGGCAAAGCGATGTGGGGCTCCGCCGGGAAAGGCGGCGGCGAAGGCTTACGGAAAAGAAAGGACGGAAAACCAATGGCGTATTTAGTGGGGATCGACATCGGCACTTCCGGCGCCAAAACGGTGCTTTTCGATGAAAAGGGGACGGTCATTGCGTCCCACACGGTGGAATATCCGCTGTATCAGCCGCAGAACGGCTATGCGGAGCAGGATCCGGACGACTGGTGGAACGCCACGGCCGAAAGCCTGCGCGCCGTGCTGGCGAAGAGCGGCGTTCCCGCCGGGGAGATCGCGGGGGTGGGCCTTTCCGGTCAGATGCACGGCCTGGTTATGCTGGATGAAAAGGACGAGGTAATCCGCCGCTCCATCATCTGGTGCGACCAGCGCACCGCCGCCGAATGCGGGGAGATGACCGAAAAGCTGGGCTACGACCGGCTTATCGCGGTGACCGCCAACCCCGCACTGACCGGCTTTACCGCTTCCAAAATTCTCTGGGTGCGGAACCACGAGCCGGAGAATTACGAAAAATGCCGGCATATCCTGCTGCCGAAGGATTATGTCCGCTTCCGTCTCACCGGCGAATACGCCACCGAGGTGTCGGACGCATCGGGGATGCAGCTGCTGGATATCCCCAACCGGCAGTGGTCGGACGAGGTGCTGGAGAAGCTGGAGATCGACCGCGCCCTGCTCGGCAGGGTGTACGAATCCCCCGAGGTTACCGGCCGGATCACCCGCCGGGCGGCGGAGCTGACCGGACTCAGGGAGGGTACGATTGTGGTCGGCGGCGCGGGGGACAACGCGGCGGCCGCTGTCGGCACCGGCGTGGTGCGGGACGGCCGCGCCTTTACCACCATCGGTACCTCCGGCGTGGTCTTCGCCCATACCGACCATATGGCGATTGATCAGAAGGGCCGGGTACATACCTTCTGCTGTGCGGTGCCGGGCGCCTGGCATGTGATGGGCGTGACCCAGGGCGCGGGCCTGTCCCTGAAATGGTTCCGGGACAATTTCTGCGGCGCGGAGAAGGAAGCGGCGGCCCAGATGGGGGTCGATCCTTATTTCCTCATGGACAAGGAAGCCGAGACCGTGCCGGTGGGCGCGAACAAGCTGCTTTACCTGCCCTATCTGATGGGCGAACGCACCCCCCACCTCGATCCCGACGCGCGGGGCGTGTTCTTCGGCCTGTCCGCCATCCATACCAAAAAGGATATGCTTCGCGCCGTGATGGAGGGCGTGGCCTATTCCCTGAACGACTGCCTGTCGGTCTTCCACGAGATGGGGATCGCCATCGACGACATGATGGCCTGCGGCGGGGGCGGGACCAGTCCGCTATGGCGGCAGATGCTGGCCGACCTGTATGCCTGCGATGTGAAGACCCTCGCCTCCCGCGAGGGCCCCGCCCTCGGCGTGGCGCTGCTGGCCGGCGTGGGCGCGGGGCTGTACGCCAGCGTGCCGGAGGCCTGCGACGCGGTGATAAAAACCGACCGCGTCCAGTCTCCCATCCCGGAAAACACCGCGAAATACGCGCCGTATTACCGGCTATATACCGAGCTGTACCCGGCGATGAAGTCGTCCTTTGCGGAATTGGGAAAACTGTAGAAGAAAACCGGAAACCGCCCGCGGCCAAAACGGCCGCGGGCAGTTTTGTTGTTTTTATCCCATATTAATAGATATTAATTCTAAAATATATTGACACTTATGCATTTTTAAATTACTATTAACACAGAAAACGGTAAAAATTTTTCCAGTTAAGGGAGGAGATTCCAATGCGTTGCTGACGGGAGACGCAAAAGCAGTATCCGGCTTTGTTTTTCATACCCATCCCTTCAGCACAAGAGCCGCGGGCGAATCCCCAGCGCTTCAATTGTGGACGCCCGCCCATTCCCGTCGAAAAGCCAATAGGAGGCGACGCAACACTGCCATGAAAAAGCGCTGAAAATGGGCAGGAGGGCTTCTGCTCCTGCTGGGCGGCGCGTGCTTTCTGTTCTTTGTCTGGCCGAACTTCTTCCAACAAGCCCGCATGGCGAGGGGGATCACGCTGACCGACCTTTCGGAAGAGAAAACGGAGCGAATCCGGGAAAATCTGGATTTTGACCTGCCGCAGAATGCGAAAATGTACAGCGTCTATGCCAATTCACAGCAGGACAGCACTTTCCGGATGATTTTTGAAATTCCAAGGGAGGACAGGGAGGTTTTTCTGGCTTCAGTCGCTCAAAAATATGAAAGAGAGCTGCTTGATTCCCGCGACGGTTATGCGGATAGTTCGATTACCGTAAAAGGGAAAAAGTATTTTGTCGCGCGGGCAAACGCCCACATGGAGCGCGGCTTTACGGCTGTTCTGGAATATGGGGAAAGCGCCGACGGCGGTTATCTTTATCAACTGGTGTATCACCGTCCGCCTGAAGAAATCGGTGCAATTTTTCAATAAGACGCTTCGCACCGCCCTGCTTCGAAAACGAGGTGAAAGGAGAACACAGTGGTAATCACTTCCCTTGATTTCGCCCCTTTTGTCGCCGCCTTTGTCGTCCTTCTCTGGGCCGGCTTCCCGTTATTGACGGTGCTGTCGGGGCTCCTGTTTCGCCGCGCCATTGCGGCGCACAGCTTATGCGGGCGCTATTCCGGGGCCGCGGCCCATGGGGCTTTTGCCGTCTCGCTGATCGCCGGCGCCGCCTCGCTGGTCAGCGTGTATTACTGGCTCCGGGCCTTCCCGCTTCTGCCGGTGATTCCCGCGTTTCTGTTTACTTTGCTTTCTCTGATCGGTCTGCTGGGGTATTGGAAAAGGTATCAAAAAATTATCCGGCCGTTTTTGGTCATCCCGGCGCTTTTCCTTCTGGCCGTTCTGGCGCTGCTTTTGCTGGACTGGGGAAACAGAGGGAGCGACCCCGGGGCTGCGTCCATGCTGTGGCCGGCCGGATAGGCGCCCCGGGAAACGGTAACGAACCAACCGAAAACACGGAATGCGGGCCGCAGGCGGCGGCCCCGGAGGGAACTGCGGCCTATCGTATGCCGCGGTTCCCTCCTTTTCCCGTATGCATAATCATATGCATAATCAATTTCCTGTTTTCCATAACGAAAATCCTCTTGATTTTTCCATCCCTCCTGCGTATAATGAGGGTGAATGAGAAATCGTTTTCTCATTGAACGATCCATCCGGCCGCCGCGGCCGGCGGAAAGGAGCTTTTGTTATGGCGAACAACCGCTTGAATGCCTACGAATACATCATGGAATTCACCGATACCTATAAGAAATATAAGGACGCGCCCACCGCGATCCGGGAGGCCAAGTGCGTGGAGGTGCAGACCCGCTACTGGTTCCAGCCGATGCGGAAGGACGACCTGCTGGCCGGCCGGTTCCTGATTGCGGAGATCGGCTACTGCTCCGAGCCGCTTCTCGGCCGGAGCGTGAGCTACTTCTACGACCCGCAGCGGATCGACGCGCTGCTCCAGAGCGACGCGTATACCGACGCGCAGAAGCAGGATATCCGGGACGCGCTGGAATTCTGGAAGGGGGAGGAAACCCGCCGCAAGACCCGCTCCCGCTTCCCCGAATACATGAAGCAGGCCCTGCCGGAGGATATCTACTGGGAGCACAGCGAAGTGGCCTTCCCCCTCTACCGGATTGTGGACGCCTACATGGATTACGATAAGCTGATGCGGCTCGGCCTGGATGGGCTGAAGGCGGAAGCGCTGCGGTATCGGGCGAAGGCGGAGCAGGAGGACGGCGACGTTTCCCTGTATGAGGGGATGGCGATGGCGGTCGATACCCTGTCCGCCGTCTGCCTGCGGTATGCGGAGGAAGCCCGCGCCGCTGCCCAGACCTTTGGTGGTTCTCCCGCACGGCGGGAGCAGCGGCTGAAGATTGCCGGGGCGCTCGAAACCGTCGCCCATAAGGCGCCTTCGACCTTCGTCGAGGCAATGCAGCTCGCCTGGCTGTATTCCTTAATCAGCGGGGTGCTGAACTACGGCCGGATGGACGTGTATCTGGGCGATTTTTACGTAAACGACCTGGACGCCGGGCGGATTACGGAGGAGGAAGCGCTGTCCTATACCCAGTCCCTCTGGCGGCTGATGGCCTCCCGGGTCACGGTATTCCATTCCCGCGTGGTGATCGGCGGCTGCGGCCGCCGGAACGAGGCGAATGCGGATAAGTTCGCCCTGCTGGCGATCGAAGCCTCCCGCACGGTAATCGAGATCGAACCCCAGCTTTCCCTGCGTTTTTATAAGGGTCAGAACCCCGTGCTGATGGACAAGGCGCTGACCTGCATTGGCGAGGGGCGGACCTTCCCGATGCTGTACAACGACGATGTGAACATCCCCGCCGTGGAAAAGGCGTTCGAGGTTTCGCGGGAAGAGGCCGAGGATTACATGATGTTCGGCTGCGGGGAATACGTGCTCAATCACCGGAGCATCGGCTCCCCGAACGGCATTATCAATCTCCTCAAGGCGCTGGAGGCCACCCTGTACAACGGCCGCGATATGCTGTATAACAAGGATATGGGCCTGAAGCTCGGCGGGCTGGAGGATTTTGAGACCTTCGACGAGCTGTACGCCGCGTATAAAAAGCAGTTGACCTATTATATCGAGATTCTTGCCCAGCAGGAGCAGCTCGAATACGAAATGGTGGCGGCCGCCGGCCCGTATCTGTACATGAGTATGCTGTTCGACGACTGCATGGAGCGGGGCAAGGCCCTCCTGAACGGCGGGGCGAAATACCTCGGCGGCACGCTGGAGACCTACGGCAACGTCAACACCGCCAACAGCCTCTATGCCATCAAGACGGTGGTGTATGAGCAGGGGCTGATCGACCGCGCCACCCTGCTGAAGGCGATGAAAGCCAATTTTGAGGGGTATGAAAAGGAGCGGAAGCTCCTGCTGGACGCGGAAAAATACGGCAACGACCTGCCCGGCGTCGACGGCTTTTCCCAGGAGTTCCACAACTGGCTTTGCGATACCGTGCGGAACCAGCGGGAGCGCACCAGCCTGCATTCTTATCTGATCGTCATTATCAACAACGAGGCGAACACCGTCCTGGGCCGGTTTACCGGCGCGTCTCCGGACGGACGGCTGGCCAGAGAGCCGATGGCCAACGGGAACAACCCCTACGGCGGCACCGATAAAAACGGCGTGACCGCGATGCTGAATTCCCTGGTCAAGCTGGACGTGAACCATCACGCCGGCGCGGTGCAGAATATGAAGTTCAGCAAGGACCTGTTCAACAACCATCGGGACATCCTGGAAAGCCTCCTGAGCACCTATTTTGACAACGGCGGCGCGCAGGCGATGATTACCGTGGTCAGCAAGGACGATCTCGAGCAGGCCATGATCCACCCGGAGAAATACGGGCATATCATGGTTCGGGTCGGCGGGTTCAGCGCCCGTTTCGTCACCCTCGCGCCCGATGTGCAGCGGGAAATCGCCAGCCGGACGCTGTATTGATTTTCCCCCGTCCGCCGGAGCCCGTTCCGAAAAAAGCGGCGGGCGCCTGCGGAGTCCGCAGCAGCAGAAAGGAAAACAGATAGAACAACGCCCCATGCTTCTATTCTTCATAGAGCATGGGGCGTTACTTTTTGTCTGGGACATATTCGGCTATATCTTCCAAACGGCAATCAAAAATCTCACATAAGGTATTTAACGTATGGGTCGATACCGGCATATCCTTTTGAAGTCGCTGGACAGTCGCGTGGCTCATGCCGTATTTGACCCGCAGGGTGTAGGTCGTTGCCTTTTTCTCTGCCATTGTCCTCCACAATGGAGCATAACATATCACCATACAGCCCCCCTTTACAGGATCTATTATGGCTGATATAATGGCCATATAGTATGGCTATTATTTAGCCATACCCAAGGGGTAAGTATTTATGGGGGATGGGAAAATCTGTTTTTTTTCAGGTCACTCGGACGCCTCGGAAAGCGTATATCCGGCCCTTGCCGAAGCCGTGGAGCGGCACACTACCGGGTACGGCGTGGCTGAGTTCCGGGTGGGTAATTACGGCGGCTTTGACCGTATGGCCGCCAGGGCGGTATTGATTTCCCCCGTCCGCCGGAAAAGGACGATAAAACAACGCCCCATGCTCTATGAAGAATAGAAGCATGGGGCTTATTTTGTAAATCGTACAATATCATTCGGGGAGCAGTCTAATATATTACAGAGTTTTTCTAATGTCAGCATGGTGATGTTTTTGTTTTTCTTCAGCCAGTCCAAGGTGCGGCGGTCAACTCCGGCCTGAATGAGAGCATACTGAGTAATGCCCTTTGTCTTCATTGTGTCCCATAGCGGGCCATAATCCACCATCTTCCCACCACCCCAGAAAAAGTAATTTCATTATAGGGTGGACAAAAGATTTTGAATATTGCACATATATGTGGAATATTCTATACTGGGGGGCGAGGTGGAATATGTATGTATGGGAAAATCTGTTTTTTTGCAGGTCACTCGGACGCCCCGGAAAGCGTATATCCGGCCCTTGCCGAAGCCGTGGAGCGGCACATTACCGGGTACGGCGTGGCCGAGTTCCGGGTGGGTAATTACGGCGGCTTTGACCGTATGGCCGCCAGGGCGGTAAAAGAGGCAAAACAGCGGCATTCCGGCGTGACCCTGTATCTGGTTTTACCCTATCTCCCGGAACAGGGACGGCCCCTGCCAAATATGGACGGCTTTGACGGTTTTATCTACCCGGAGGGCATGGAGAAAGGACCCAGACGGTTTGCTGTCTCCAAACTCAACCGCCTCATGGTGCAAAGGGCAGATTGTATAGTTGCTTATGTCATCCACTCCTGGGGAGGGGCCTTCAAGACTTTGGAGAGGGCCGGAGCGCGGGAGAGGCGGGGTGAACTGACGATTACCAATTTAGGGGCAAAAAAACGCACCTCCAATTGAGGTGCGTTTCGGCAAACCCCGTCTCAAATGGAGACGCCTTCCCGCCGCTTCAGCCTGTAACAAAAGCCGCGCCCGCATCGTCATGCGATGCGGGCGCGGCTTCAGAGTGTCAAAGAAGTCGCGTTGCAAAAAATGTTGCACAATAAAGTTTTCGTCCACCTTTTTCAAAAGGTGGTGGGGTACCGGGGCAAGGCCCCGGTTCGCCCTCCGCAGAGGGCGAAATCCTCTCAAAAGAAGCGCAGGAGGGGTGAAAAATGTCCCGGTGGGACATTTTTCGGTGGGGAACCCTCGCCGGGGGTTCCCCAATGCGGCGCACAGCGCCGCATAAAGTAGCCTCTTTTGTTCATTTTGCTATCCTTTAACGGCTTTTTAAACCAAGCGAACGGGGCTTATTTCTGGATGATTGCTGCGCTGTAGGGGGCAATGGCGGCGGTGGAGCCGGATACGGTTACGCCGCTTTCATACAGCACGGAATTCGCGCCGTCCCCGATGTCGAAGGTCTGCTCGGTATTCGACAGGTTCACCAGTACCAGCTTCTTATCGCTGTCGTTAAAGCGATAGAAAGCGACCACCGGCTTATCCGACATCCGATACTCGATATCGTAGTCCATCGGGAGATACTCCTCCCGCGCGCCGAAGATGTCCTTGAAGAAGGACTGCAGGTTCTCGCCGGGGAGCTTGTAGGTCGCCGGGTCCTCGTCTCCCTGGTAGAGGAAGGGCATCCCGTCGATAAAGCTCATCACGCTCCACAGGGCCTTGGCCTTCTCGGCGCCGTATACCTTCTGGGGCCGGGCGGCGTCAAAGGTCCAGGTAACGGTGTCGTGGTTGCCGAGGAAACGGAGCTTGACCTGGCCCCTGACCGAGGTCTTGCGTTCCACGTCCAGCCAGCGCATCAGCTCCTGCGCGTATTCGGTGTCGGATACGTTGGAGTGGTTCAGGTTGTACATCATACGGAACAGGGGCATATCGTAGAATACGTCGGTGATCTCCGCGTAGAAAGGTACGGGATGGAAATTTTCCGGCATAATCAGCGGGTCCTTCCCGCCCTTTTCAAAACCCTCGTTGATCGCGCGGACGATGTTTTGGCCGCCCGCCAGGCCCGAGCTGCTGGGACGGAAGCCGGCGACCGGCGACCAGTTGGACAGGCCGCCCATCGAACAGTCGATCCGGGCGCCGTCCACGCCGAGCTCCTCCGCATGGGTCTTCACCAGTTCTACCGTATAGGCGTAATATTCCGGGTTGTTGTAGTCAAAGGACACGCAGTCCCACTCGATCTGGTTGGAGCCGTCCTGCTTCTTGGAAATCCAATCCGGATTCTTCATTGCCAAGGGCTGCGCCGGACGCGGGCCGTGGGGGACGTAATCGAAAAGCACCCGCAGATCCAGCTCGTGGGCCCGGTCGATAAATACCTTCGCTCCCTCCGAGCCGCCGTACAGGAGGGAGATGATCGACTGGTCGATCGGCTCATATACGTTGTTGTTGGTGCTGGAAAAGATCGGCAGAAGCCATACGTTTTTGACGCCCATTTCCTTGAGAGCGTCCAGCTGCTCCGCGTATTTCTGCAGGGTATTGGGGTTGGAATAGCCGGTGTCCATGGTGCCGTAGGGGAAGCCTTCATACATCGGGCCGTCGGCCACCGGTTCGTCGGGCGTTTTGTAGCCGAGCTCGGCATAAAAATTCTGAATCGCGGCGTATTTGTCCTGATCGCCGGGAAGCTGGAGATACAGGCTGCCGACCTCGATCTCTTCGCCCTTCTTGATATAGCTTTCTACTGCGGCGAGGTTGGTAACGCCGAGCTTGTCGTTTTCATCATAGTAGGCGGAGGTGGTCCATTTTTCCACCTCGTCGATAAAGAGGACGTTGAGGTTCACCGCCGGGTCGCTCTGGCTCAGGCAGGTGACCGGGCTGCTGTAGTCGGTCGCCGTTACGCGGTATTTGGTATAATCCTTGAAGGAATATACGCCGGCCGGCGTGCTTCCCGGATACTCGAACGTCGAGGTTTCCTTATCCATATCGATCCCGCGGACCAGAAAGGCCACGCCGTTGATGAGCTGGTTTTCCTCCGCGCTGGAGGTCAGTTTTGCCGTCAGCTTGAGCGCGCTGTCCATGAAGTTATAGATATAGGTGACGGTCAGCGTATCGATGGTCAGGCTGATTTCCAGCCCGGTGGAGGTCTGGTAGATAGCGTCCACCGTGTATTCCGGCAGCTCCCTGCGTTTCATCAGGATGGTGGGCAGCTCCCAGGTTTGAAAATCCGTAAAACTCTGGTAGCCAAGCTGGCCCATCACCATCGCCTTGTTATAGCCGACGTCCACCACGATGCCGCTGAGGTCCACCGTCTGGGCGCTGTTTTTCACCTGAGTGACCATGCCGGTCCTGGTGTTTATTTTGCAGGTCATGCCGCCGATGGTCACGTCGGTGAAAGCGTCCTCCGCCGTGACCGCGATCGCCGTTTTGCTGGGATCGTCTACGGTGGAGTTTCCGCTGGAGGAATTTTCCTGCTTTCCGTCTTTGCAGCCGGCGAGCAGGGACAGGAGCATCGTGCCGCAGAGCACGGCGCTTAGAATGCGAAGGGGCTTTTTCATGAAAATCCGAATCCTTTCCGGGCCTTTCCTCTCTTCAGACAAGTCGTCCCAAGAGCCGGGGCGTCTGAAAAGTCGGATCGGCTTAAGAGCCGAGGCCTCTTTTTCTGCCAGGGAGCGGGCTGCAGACGGCCCCCGCCCGTCCCTGGATAGGGCGGGGCCGTTTTGCCGGCGGAAAGAGAGATCGCTGTGTCGATATTTTCCTCTTTCCAAAGCCGGAGAGGCTGCGCGGGCGGGGCGCGCAAGCGCGCAGCCGTTACAGGCGGTAAATATCGTAAGCAAAGGGAGCGACGATCCCGACGGCGGCGGGGTTCACCAGAGACGCCGCGCCCGGATAGGCGGACAGGTCGAACTCCTGCGGCTTGTCGGAGAGGTTGACCAGAACCAGACGGCGGCCGTCCCCTTCCCCGCGGAGGAAGGCCATGATCGGGGTGTCGGTATACAGGTATTCGGTGGCGTTGGTGCTGCCGATCAGCTCCCGCCGGTCGCGGAAGAGCTTGGTAAAGAAATCGATGCGCTTTTCCCCTTCCGCGAGATAGATGGAGGGGTCTTCGTCCCCGTGGTAGATCATCGGCATCCCGTCGATCAGGGAGATCACCGCCCACAGCGCTTTCGCGCCGCCCTCGCCGTAGCTGTCCACCGCACGGCGGGACTGCCACACCCAGGAAACCGTGTCGTGGTTGCCGAGGAAACGCATTTTGTGATAATTTTCCGGCGTGGTCTGCTTCTCCACGTCCAGCCAGCGGGTCAGGGAGCGGACATAGGCGGTGGGATCGCTCTTCAGCAGCGGCTCCAACTCCACAAACACCCGGTAGAGGTTCATCCCGTAAAAGAGGTCGGTGGTGTGGTAATACGGGGGGATGGGGTTAAAGTTTTCCGGAAGGATGAAGGAGCGCTTTCCTCCCGGCAGGAAGCCGTCCCGGATCGCTTCGGTGATGTGCACGCCGGCGCAGACGCTGTCCGCGCTGGGACGGTAGCCGTTATAAGGCCGCCAGTTGGACAGGCCGCCCATCGCGCAGTCGATCCGCGCGCCGTCCACGCCGAAGCGCTTCACATGGTCGTATACCAGGTCGGAGGTGTATTTCTGATAGCCCGGATGGTTGTAATCCATCGATACGCAGTGCCACTCGTTCTGCAGGGAGCCGTCCCGGCGCTTGGAACACCAGTCGGGGTTCTCCTTCGCCAGCGGGAATTCCGGCGCAGGTCCGTGGGGAACGTAGTCGAACAGTACGGTCATCCCCAGCTCGTGCGCCTTGTCGCAGTAGTATTTGCATCCTTCTTCCCCGCCGTACCGTTTGTCGATGATCGCCTGGTCGTTGGAATGATAAACGCCGTCTTCGTTGTGATCAAAGACCGGCAGCAGCCAGACGTGGTCGATTCCCATCTCCTTCAGCCCTTCCAGGCGCTCGGCGTATTGGAAAAGATCCTCCTTCATCGGGAATTTGGAGTCCATCGTCCCCGCCGGATGGCAGGAATACATCACGCCGTCGGTGATACCGCCCTCGCAGGGATGATAGCCGAGGGAGTCCACGAAATCGCGGATCTGCCGATAAGGGCTTGCCGACGGATCGCAGGGCTGGATATACAGGTGGCCCACCTCCAGCGACGCGCCGGGGGCCAGGTCCGCTTCCAGAGAGGGACAGTAGACAAAATGCGTCCGCTTCCCGTCGGTGTATACGCCGCAGCTCCACTTTTCCAGATCGTCGATGAACAGGAGATTGAACGACTCCTCCCCGACGGCGATATGGGTGGCGAAATTGATCAGCCCGGTCTCCATTACCTCATAAGGGGTCAGCGAGGAGGCCTGCTGGACGTTCAGCGGGGTATTGCAGGGAAAGTCGAAGGCGACGCCGTCCAGCGCGTTCAGTCGGGACAGGAAAGAAAACGTGTTCAGATATGCAGCGCCGGCCCCGTTGTTTTTCAGGGTGGCGGTCAGCTTGAGCGCGCTGTCCATCAGCGTATAGGAAAAGGTGACGGCGAGCGGGCCGGCCGTATACGTAAAGGCGACGCGGTCCTCCTCCTGCTCAACCGACACGGCGTCCAGCGCTTCCAGGCCGGCTTTGGTGGGGATGATCCGGGGCAGATTCCAGGTGCGGTTTTCCAAAAGGGAATCGTACTCCAGCACCCCCGTCAGATTTTTTTCGTTACAGCCGAGATCAAAGCCGATTCCATCAAAGGGAATGCGGCTCCCTTCCCTATCGACTTCGGTGAGCGCGCCGGTTTTTTCGTCGAAGGAACAGGATAAAAAAGCATTTTGGAGAGTAATCATAGCGTCCATCCTTTCTTTACGTACCGTTATGTCCCCTGTACATTCATAAAATCTATAGTTCGTATGGTTCATACAAAGGCATTTTAAGGAATCCTGGCTTTTTTATGACGCATTGGCTTTGTCTCGTATTCACGGGCGGCTTTCCAGTTCAAAAAACAGGAGCGCAGCCCGGAGACTTACAAAATCAAAGGGAAGCGAATCGGAAAAGCCGGAGAATATGGTCGCCGTCGCCTCCGAAAAAGCCCGGTGAGTAAACGTTTACATTCCTTGCAAAAAAAAGCAAGCGCCGTTATTTTCCCAAAAAAGAACATAACTAGTGCCGTTTATTAGTATAGTAGAACGACCGTCTAAAGTCAATAACAAAGTGAAAATGAAAAAAGTTTTTATGCAGTATTCCGAAAATAGCTAATTGGAATTATGCAAAAAGCACGTTGTTGTGTTCGAAAGCTAAGAAACGATAGGCGCCGCCGCGTGTCGGATAAGGCGGCTATACGGGACTCGCCGTGTAAACGATTTACCTTCCGTGTGCCCATTCCCGCCAACCCATGATTAAAAAATGGAAAAATACAGAGGAATTCCCATATATCTGTAAAAAGCGAACAAAAATGGCTGTTCGCCGAAAAGCATTCTTGCGCGGCAGGAAGGAATGAATGATTGGGCAGAAACCGGCGTTGGCCCGTCCAGGGCGGACCAAAGAGAAACAGGGGAGAGTCCAACCGAAGAAAGCGCGGTAATAGGCAATGCAATGGGACAAGGAATAGGATACGAACGGCCGTTGCGCGGCCATTGTGAAGAAGGGAGGAAAAACACTGCCGGCAGCGGTTTAAAATGTATTACGGGGTTATGGCTTTTTCACGAGAAAAGGCGGAAAAACAAGACGCTTCAACGTGCCAGCGGGGAATCGTTGGGGAAAATGACGGGGAAAATCGGCCGCAAAACGGGCGAAAATTCGCCGTGTTTCGTGGGAAAAAACACCGGTGATCGATTTAAACAAAAAATTAAATCGGGGGTTGACTTTTAGGTAAAGTTGACTATAATGATAATAGATACCGTGCCGTACGGGGAGGTTTGTCTGGCTGAGTAAACGATGTCGCTTGGCCTTCCACGCCGCTCGAAAGGGGATCGAGACGTGGTTTTTCAGACGGTTTGTCCGTGTGGGATAACGATATCCTTTTTTGGGCGGGGCGCATAATTCCTGGGAATTCGGGAAAACGGCTGTGCAAGATAACCAAAGGAATTTGAGAAGCCGGGCGCTTCTTTGCCGGAAGACGGCGTAAGACGCGGGACAGACAGGCAATCTTCCACAAAGGACGGCTCCGGTAAATACAGCAAATACAATGGAAGCAGAAAAACAAGAGCGAGCAGGCTTTTTAAGAGTAAACGATTACCCTTGAAAAGCGCTTTTGCGCGGTGAGAATCCGCTATTTTGGCCCGGCGAAAACCGCCTGTCCATTATTACAAATTCGGAGGTACCGGTTATGAAGTTTTCGAAGCGATTGTTGGCGACGATGTGTGCGCTGGCGTTGTTCGGGACCATGTCGCTGCCGGCGGCTATGGCGCTGCCGGCGGACGGGGCGGAAGAAACGGCGGGCGAGGGAACGGGCTCCGATTCCTCCGTGACCGTGCAGCAGGCGGAAAGCGACGAGGAAACGCCCAGCTATTACGATTATCTGGCGGAGCACGGCGGCGCGGCCCGGCCGAAGGAATCTTTGACGATTAACGCTTCCGAATACATAAGCGACGAAAACGCGAACGTAACGGTTTCGGAGTACGAAGGCAAAAGCAACGTGGTGCTCTGGGATTCGCAGGAAGGCCGGCTGACCTGGGAAATGGAAGTGAAGGAAACCGGTCTTTATAATCTGGCGCTGGTTTACTGCCCGATCAAGATGAAAGGCAACGATATTCAGGTTGGTCTTTCGATTGATGGAAAGCTCCCCTACACCAACGCCGACACACTCTCCTTCCCCCGCCTGTTCCACGACGAGGTAGACGCCGGCAAGGAAACGAACGGCCGCTTCGAAATCGACTCGCAGGGCAATGAGGTGCGGCCCACCGCGGTGGAGATTTTCGATTGGCAGACCTACGAAGCGATCGATTCCAAGGGCGCGTATAACGGCCCGCTGCAATTCTATCTGGAAAAGGGGAAGCACACCCTGTCTCTGGAAATGCAGATGGAGGCGATGGCGCTTGCCGAAATCCGGTTTTATCCCGCGACCGATACCGTAGACTACGAGCAGGCGCTCGCCGCCTGGAACGCCAAGGGCGCAAAGGATTCCAGCGGTTATTACCAGAAGTATGAGGCGGAGGAAACGGCCGCCAAATCCGCAAACGTGCTCTTCCCCACCTACGATAAGGGCAGCGTGAGTATGTCTCCTTCCGATCCTTATGTCACGCTGTACAATACCATTGGCAAAAACACATGGGACACCGTTGGACAGGAGATTACCTGGAACATTTCGGTGCCGGAGGACGGGTACTATTATCTTTCCTTCAAGGCTCGCCAGAATACCAAGCGCGGCATGGACAGCACCCGGGCGATCTATATCGATGGGGAAATCCCTTATGAGGAGCTGGGAAACGTCCGCTTCCCCTACCGGAGCGGCTGGTATATACAGACGGTGGGCGACGATTCGCCTTTGAAGATTTATCTTACAGCCGGGGATCACACCCTGACCATGCGGGCGATTACCGGCGATGTCGCCGACATTCTCCGCCGGGTGGAGGACGCGGTTTCCGAGCTGAACATGTGGTACCGCCGGATTATCATGATCACCGGCTCTAACGCCGATTCCAGCCGTGTAACGATCGACACCAACCGCGACTTCCTTCTGGACCAGAAAATTCCCGGCCTGATGGAGGGCTTCCAGAGCATTGTGGACAGCCTGAGCGTCGCGCTGGAAGATGTGGAGGAAATGTATGGCGCAAACGGCACCGGCGCCTCGACGATCTCCGAGATTATGGCCCAGCTGAAAGCCTTTATTAAGAAACCGGGCACCATCGCCAAGCGTTTGGAAGCCTATCGCGGCAATGTCAGCTCGCTTGCGACCTGGGTCCTCGATATGCGCGACCAGCCGTTGGAGCTGGATTATTTCGTCCTGTATTCGCCGGATCAGGCTAGACCAACCACCGGCACCAATTTTTTCAGCCAGGTGGCGTACCGGGCGAAGATGTTCTACGGCTCCTTTGTGAACGATTATAGCTCCATCGGCGGGGCCAGCGCCGGGGCCGGCGGCAAGCCGCTTGAAGTCTGGATGAGCACCAGCGATCTGGCGACCACCGGCATTTCCTCCGGCCGTGACCAGGCGCAGCTGCTGAAAAAGATGATCGACGACCTCTTTGTTCCGCAGGAGGGGATCGGCGTCAACCTGAGCCTGGTTACCAACTCTGCCACCCTGATCCAGGCGACGCTGGCCGGCAAGGGGCCGGATGCGGCGCTTTTCGTTTCCAAGGACACGCCGGTCAACCTGGCCATGCGGAACGCGCTGGTCGAGCTCGATCAGTTTGAGGATTTCGAAGAGGTAACCAGCCAGTTTATGGCGTCGGCCATGATTCCTTATCAATACAACGGCAAATATTACGCGCTGCCCGAAACCCAGAGCTATGACATGCTGTTCTATCGGACGGATGTGTTTGAGGAGCTGGGGCTTGAGCCGCCGGAAACCTGGCAGGATTTCTATGAGATGATCCCGATCCTGCAGCAGAACAATATGCTGATCGGCATTCCGGAATCCCAGCGTACGTTTGAAGCGCTGCTGTATCAGAACGGCGGCCAGTTCTACACCGACGACCTGTCCAAGACGGCGTTTGACGAGCCGGAGGCGCTGGTTGCGTTCAAAACCTGGACCGACCTGTACGCGAAATACAGCCTGCCGCTGGTATTCGACTTCTTCAGCCGTTTCCGTACCGGCGAAATGCCCATGGCGATTATGCCGTACACGCAGGTCAACTACCTCAATGCGTCGGCGCCGGAGCTGAAGGGACTGTGGGGCATCGCTCCCATCCCCGGCACCCTGAATGAGGATGGGACGGTGAATAATACGGAAACCGCCAATGGAACCGCCTGCATCATCCTGGGGAATACCGAGCAGCCGGAAAACGCCTATAAATTCCTGAAATGGTGGGTAAGCGCGGAGGCGCAGGGCCGTTTCGGCGTGGAACTGGAGCAGAACATGGGTTCCTCCGCCCGGTATCCCACCGCGAACGTCGAGGCGTTTGAGCAGCTTCCCTGGACCAAGACCCAGTCCGACAACCTGAGCGCGCAGTGGGCGTCGGTTACCGACGTTCCGCAGATACCCGGCAACTATTACATTACCCGCAACGTTTCCTTTGCGTTCAGAGCGGTGGTTTACAAAAACGAAAACGAGCGCGAATCCTTATACAAGTACAACAAGGAAATCAATAAGGAGATCGACCGGAAACGCAAAGAATTCAATCTGAACGGCTGAGGAGAGCGATCGATATGAAGAATGCAGCTGCGACGGCCCCGGGCCGGGGAAACGATTCGCCATTGGTGAACCGGAAGAAGAAGGAAGCCTGGCGCACGCGGATTCCTACCATGATATTCCTGGCGCCGTTTACCATCCTGTTCGTGGTTTTCACCATCCTGCCGATTCTGGCGGCGATCGGGCTGAGCTTTACTTATTTCAACATGCTGGAAACGCCGAGCTTTGTGGGCTTCGACAATTATGTGCGGATGTTCTTTGATGACGACGTATTCCTGATCGCATTGAAGAACACGATGATTTTCGCCCTGGTCACCGGTCCGATCGGCTATATTTTGAGCTTCATCTTTGCCTGGCTGATCAATGAGTTCGGGAGAGGGCTGCGTTCCCTTCTGACCTTGATTTTCTACATGCCCACCCTGGCGGGCAACGTCTACTTTGTATGGACGTATATTTTCAGCGGCGACTCCTACGGCCTTCTGAACAGTACGCTTATTAAGCTGGGTGTTTTGAACGACCCCATCCTCTGGACCACGGACACCAAGTACATGATGGGCGTCGTTATCGTGGTCGTGCTTTGGCTCAGCATGGGCGCCGGCTTCCTGGCGTTTGTCGCCGGCCTGCAGTCCATGGATCGTTCCCTCTATGAGGCGGCGGCTATCGACGGCATTCGGAACCGTTTTGCCGAGCTGTGGTACGTAACCCTGCCCCAGATGGCCCCGCAGCTGCTGTTCGGTGCGGTTATGACCATTTCCACCTCGTTTGCCGTTGGCTATCAAAGCCAGGCCCTGACCGGGTTCCCCAGCACCGATTACGCGACCCATACCATGGTTTTGCATATCATGGACTTCGGTTCCATCCGTTTTGAAATGGGCTACGCCTCCGCCGTTGCCGTGTTCCTGTTCGCGATGATGTTCATCGTCTATCAGGTCGTAAATAAGGCGCTGGGCAAATGGTCCGCCTAGTCCAGTACCGCGGGACGCCCTCGTAAGATTGACTCAATCCTAGTAGTTTGGGGGAAGTGACAGGATGACAACAGCAGCTAGCAAAAAGGAGAAGCCGAAGCGGATACGGGAAGCCAAGGCCATGATGATCAACCGCTCGATCGGCGGTAACGTGGTGGTTTTCCTGTTCCTGGCGCTGGCGAGCATATTTATGCTTTTGCCGATTGTATATACGGTGGTTACGGCGTTTAAGCCGATGAACGAGATTTTTCTTTATCCGCCCCGTTTCTGGGTGAAAAACCCCACCACCGAAAACTTTTCCACCATGGCCGAGCTGGCCGGGGAAATGTGGGTGCCGTTTGAACGGTACCTTTTCAACAGCATCATTGTCGCCGTGCTCGGCACGGTCATCTACATATTTGTGGCGTCCATGGCGGCTTACCCGCTGGCCAAGCGGAAAACCAAGGGAATGGCGATTTACTATTCGGTCATCGTCGTGGCGATTATGTTCCGACCGGAGGTCACGCAGATTCCGCTGTATATCATTATGGCGAAGCTGGGGTTGATCAACACCTACTCCTCCCTGATCCTGCCGGTGCTGGCCGGTTCCTTCGGCGTGTTCCTGATGCGCCAGTTCATGGAAACCATCCCGGATGAAATCATTGAATCCGCCCGGATCGACGGCGCGTCGGAATTCCGTATATTCTTCCGTATGATTATGCCGATGGTCAAGCCGGCGTGGCTGACGCTCGTTATTTTCACCTTCCAATCCCTGTGGAGTACGGTGGACACTACCTATATCTACAATGAGTCCATGAAGACGCTGACGACGGTTCTGCAGCAGATCGCTTCCGCCGGTATCGCCCGCGCGGGCGCCGGCGCCGCCGTAGCGCTGGTTTTGATGATCCCACCGGTAGTAGTGTTCATCATTTCTCAGTCGTCGGTTATGGAAACGATGGCGCATTCCGGCATGAAGGGATAAGCGGCGCTTTTTCGGAAAGCCCGGTCTTCCAGAGCTCCGTGAGAAAGGATTGGTTCACCTATGACGATAAAGAAAATCATCGCCTGTCTGCTCAGCGCGCTGGTCGCTGCCAGCGGCTGCGCGATGGGGGCCTCTGCGGCGGAAGGCGCGGCGTATGAAGTCCCCTATCAGTCGTTTACCTACGACAAGTGGGGAAACGCGGTGCCGGCGCCGAACGGCTATTTCCCTGAACGGAGTATTCGCGGCAGTGATCTCGGCTACGGCGACTTCAATGCGGCGACAGACCTGTTTTATTATGAGGAAGGACAGGAGCTTTACGTTGCCGACTCCGGCAATAACCGGATTGTGGTGATGACGGCCGACTACGAGCCGGTTGCCGTTCTGGAGACTCTCGACAATCATGGCGAGGAGGTAACGCTGAATAACCCAACCGGCGTTTTCGTCCGGAAGGATGCCGTCTACATCGCGGATCAGGGCAATGCCCGCGTTATTATCTGCGACAAGGCGGGCAAGATCAGCGCGATCTACGGAAAACCGGAGTCGGTGCTGCTGGACGAGGGGCTGGATTACAAGCCCAGCAAGGTGGTTGTCGATGATTTCGGCAAAATTTACGTTCAGGCGGTCGGTTCTTATCAGGGCCTGATGTGCCTCAATGCGGACGGTACCTTCCTGAATTATTACGGTTCCAATAAGGTGGAAATGACGGCCAAGATGATTGTGCAGAAGATATGGAGGCTGTTCCTGACGGACGAACAGGTCGCCACCATGCAGAATTTTGTGCCGGTGGAATATTCCAATGCGTACCTGGATCATGAAGACTTTATCTATGCTACGGCGGCGGCGTCCGCGACCAACAGCAATCTGATCGTCAAGCTGAATCCCCTGGGGATCAACATTTTCCGGACGAAGGGCAGCGGCGTTAGGCTTTGGTATCAGAATTCCACGTTTTCGGATATCACGGTGGATGAAAACGGCCTGATCAGCGTGGTGGACAATGTCCGGGGAAGGGTTTACCAATGCGATGAGAACGGGGTTCTGATGTTCGCGTTCGGCGGTATCGGCAATCAGCTGGGGCTTTTCCAGACCCCCTCTTCCATCGTCGGGGTGGGCGATAAGCTGCTGGTTCTGGATTCCACCAAAAACGACATCACCGAATTTGCGCTGACTTCCTTCGGCGAGACGGTACAGTCCGCTATCCAGCTGTATAACGAGGGCCGCTATCAGGAGAATATCGAGCCGTGGCAGGAGGTCATCAAAAGGGACGCCAACTACCTGCTGGCGTATACCGGCATCGGCAAAGCGTATTATCAGCTGGAAGAATACGAAGAGGCCATGAAGTATTACAAGCTGGCAAACGACAAGCAAGGCTATTCCGACGCCTACAAAGAGTATTCCCTGAACGCTATGCGTGAGAATTTCGGTTGGATCGTGGGCGGTATCGTCCTCCTGCTGATCGTTATCATGGTGCTCCGGAGACTCTGGAAACGCAGAAAAGCAAAGCGGGGAGGGAAAACGGCATGAGAGAAAACCTGAAGCACTGCAAATACACGATGTTCCATCCGCTCAACGGCTTTGAAGAGGTCAAATGGAACGGAAAAGGCTCTTATGGAATTTCCGCCGTTGTGGTTTTCCTGTTTTTCTTTATCAATCTTCTTTCCGCCCAGATGACCGGCTTTTCCTTCAACACGAATAATCCGGACAAAATTTCGATGATCTCGATTTTTGCCATTTCCGTCGGGGGCGTGCTGCTTTGGTTTATATCCAACTGGGCGGTCAGCTCCCTGATGAACGGCGAAGGAAAACTTGGCCAGATATGGCTGGTAACCTGTTATTCGTTGATTCCCTACATCATTTTTACAGCGCTGTTTATCCTGGCGAGCAATTTTACCTCGCTGGAAATGGCGACCTTCCTGTATCTGCTTCAGGCGGTGGGAATCGCCTGGTCCTGCCTGCTGATGTTTTTTGGCCTGTACCAGATTCACCAGACGGATTTCAAGCAGACGATCCTGAATATTCTGCTGACGATTTTCGGTATTGCCGTCATGCTGTTCCTGATGGTGCTTCTGTACAGCCTGTTCCAGCAGATGTATACGTTTATTTATACGATTTTCAGTGAAATCATGTTCCGTTCCTGAGGAGGTGGCCGCCATGAAACTGAAACGAAAAATCCTGTCCCTGGTCGCCACGCTTTCCCTTATGGCCGCGACGATAGCGCCGATGCCGGTTCTTCACGCGGAGGACGCGGCGAACCCCGGGGAAACGGGCGAGGCGAACGAATCGGCCGGCGCCACGGCCAGCAGCCTGGATGAATATCAGGAAATCGCGAAAAACAGCAACCTGAAGCTGATGGCGAACCTCGCGACCGGCGAGGTGGCCGTGCAGGATCTGAGCACCGGGAAAATATGGTATACCAACCCGCCCGCCGCCGATGAGGACGGCGTGGCCGCCGGTACCAATAAGGCGCTGCTCAAATCCCAGATTTCGATTAATTATACGACCGCGAAAAGCCAGGTCATGACGGCGACCAGCTTTATGAATTCGGTTTCGAAAAAGGGGCTGACCAGTAAGGTCGAGAACGGCTCCGTCATCTTTGTCTATCAATTTGTAAAAGAGGAAATCCGAATCCCGCTGAAGTATTCCCTCACCGAAACCGCCCTGCAGGTGGAGCTGCTGACCAGGGAGGTCGAGGAATACGGCACCAACAAGCTGAACACCGTTGATATCCTGCCCTATTTCGGCGCGGGCGGCAGCGAAGACGAGGGCTATATTTTCGTGCCGGACGGCAGCGGCGCGCTGATCAATTTCAACAGCGGCAAAACCGCCGCCAAGGATTTCAGCGGCCTGCTTTACGGCTATGATTACGGCACCAGCGACCGGAGCATGAGCACCTCGACGGCGCTGACCGCCTCCATGACGCAGTCCCAGAATATTTATCTGCCGGTTTTCGGTCTGAAGTGCAATCAGGACGGCTATCTGGCGATTATCACGGAGAGCGCCGCCCGGGCGACGATCAAGGCGCAGACCGGCGGCAGAGCTACTTCCTATAATACGGCATATACCACCTATCAATATCGTGCGCAGGGTTCTGTTCGTCTTCTCCAGAAGGAATTTGAGGAAAAGGTAACGACCATTTCCGAGCGGAATCCGGACGCCAACGAGTCCTATCAGGTCAGCTATGAATTCCTGGAAACGGGAAAAAATGAGTACACCGATATGGCGGCGCTTTATCGGCAGTACCTCATCGACAACGACGGGCTGACTCAGCGTGTGGAACAGGGCGACATTCCGTTTTATCTCGATCTGTACGGGTACGTCCGAAAAACCAAGGCGTTCTTTGGCATTCCCAAGGATACCAAGATCGCTACCACCACCTTTGATGATGCCGTTTCGATTATCGAACAGCTAAACAGCGGCGGGGTTATGAACACGGTGGTAAAATACAACTTCTGGATGCAGAACGGCTATTACAGCAAAATCCAGACGAACGCCAAGATTGAAGGCAAGGTCGGCAGCCAGAAAACGCTGGATCAGCTAAACAGCCTGCTGAAGGAAAACGGCGGCGGCCTGTATCTCGGCGTGGATCTGACCAATGTATATAAGACCGGCGGCGGATTTTCCAAACTCAATAACGCGCTGAACAACGTGGCGAACACCACTCAGCCTCAGTATACGTTTGTACTGGATTCCGCCAGCATCGACACGCGGTATACGCCCGGCTACCTGACCCGGCCCTCCAGCCTGAGCGGCTACTTCGACAAGTTTCTGAAGAATTATGCCAAGCGCGGCGTGAGCGGTGTGGCGGTTGACTCCATCGGGAACAGGGTATATTCCGACCTGAGCAGCGAGGGCATGAGCCGTTCGGAAATCCCGGATCTTTACCGCAGCCTGCTGGATAAGACGCTGGAATCGGTGAATAACGTGCTGGTGACCGGCGCGGGGGATTACGCGGCCACGAGGGCGACCCATATTCTCAATTCTCCCTCCGTTTCCAGCAACTACGATATCGTGGACGTCAACGTTCCCTTCTATCAAATTGTTTTCCACGGCTATGTCAATTACTCCATTGGCGCCACCAACCTTTCAAGCAATCCGGAAACCATGGCGCTGAAATGCCTGGAGACCGGCGCCGCGCCGATGTATTCCTGGGTGGGACGCAACAGCTCCGAACTGATCGGCTCGCGCAGCGATTTCCTTTTCAGCGCCGATTATGAACGGTGGATGGAATCGGCTGTCGAAGAGTACAATACCGTGAACGGCGTGCTCAAAGAGGTGGCCGACCAGCCGATCACCGCGCATGAAAAGCTGGCGGACGATGTGGTTCAGACCACGTATGGGGACTCGACGAAAGTGATTGTCAATTACAATGCCGAGGCTGTGGTGATCGACGGTCAGACGATTCCGGCCACCGGTTTTGCGGTAGTAAAGACGGCGTAAGGGCGGCTAAAGCCGGTAAAATCCAATCCAACCGAAAGGCGCGGTATTGTTATGAAAAGACGATCTCATTTTGAAAGGAAAAGGGCCCGGGCCGGTTACGTGTTCGTTCTTCCCTGGGTGATTGGGTTCCTTCTGTTTTTCCTGGTCCCGATTGTAAATTCCCTGATTTACACCTTTAACGACGTGAAGCTTTCGGCAAACGGCTTTACCATGAACTGGGTGGGCTTCTCCAATTATGAGTACCTGCTCCTGAAGGATGCGAGCTATCCGCAGCTGCTTGGGACCGCGGTGGGGAACATGCTGTACGAAGTGGTTATCGTGACCATGTTCAGTCTGCTGGTCGCTGTGATCCTGAATCAGAAGTTTCACGGGCGGACCTTTTACCGGGCGGTGTTCTTCCTGCCGATCATCCTGACCTCCGGCGTTGTGTATACCATGATGCAGGGCGTTATCGGCGGCGGAAGCAGCCTGAGCGGCGGACAGAACGCGTTTATGTTCCAGAGCGCCGGCCTGAAGGATTTGATGCTTCAGGGAAACGTTCCCACCGACGTGGTGAATTTCATCAGCAACACGGTGGATCGGATATTTTCCCTGATTTCAAAATCCGGCGTGCAGATTCTTCTGTTCCTCAGCGGCCTGCAAAAGATTCCCGCCTCCGGCTACGAAGCCTGTAAGATTGAGGGCGCCAGCAGCTGGGACATCTTCTGGAAAATCACCATTCCGCTGGTTTCCCCGATTATATTCCTGAACATTGTGTATACCATTATCGACTCCTTCATGGCCTACGGTACCTCATCCACCGGCAACACGATGATGGCGGCCATCCAGAACATGGGCTTTGGAAAGGTTATGAAGCTGTCTTATAGCGCGACGATGGCGTGGATTTATTTCCTGGTTGTCATCCTGTTCCTGGGGCTGGCCTACCTGCTGATCGGAAAACGCGTCTCAAAAATCCAGGAATGAGGGAGGGATCGCTATGGAGAAGCTAAAACAACGTTTTACCCCGGATAACCGGGACAAAATACGGGAGGACGCGCAGCATTTCGTCCGCGTACATAAACCGCAGCATATCCTGTTTGTGATTTTCCGCCATGCGCTGCTGATCGGGCTTTGCTTCGTCATTTTGTATCCTGTCCTGTACATGATCAGCAATGCGTTCAAGCCGACCGACCAGTATTACGATCCGTCGGTGATCTGGATTCCCCGCAATCTGACTCTGGAGAATTTCTCCATTGTGCTTAAGATCATCGACCTGGGAAGCATGCTGTGGGATACGCTGCTGGCGGCGATTATCCCGGCGCTGATCTCCACGGTGACATGTATGCTGGTGGCCTATGGACTGTCCCGCTTCAACTTCCGGGGACGCGGCCTCCTGTTCGCCCTGGTGGTTCTGACCATCGTCGTGCCGCAGCAGACCATTTCCGCGTCTCTGTATTTGGAATACCGTTTCTTTGATCCGCTCTGGCTGTTTTCGCTGATTAACCGGATTCCCGGCGTGAACGTGGAGGTCAACCTGATCGGGACCCCGTGGGTCACCATTCTTCCCGCCATTTTGGGAGTAGGGCTGCGATCCGGCCTGTATATTTTCATTTACCGCCAGTTCTTCCTCAGCCTGCCGAGGGAGCTGGAGGAGGCCGCTTCGATTGACGGCTGCAACGCGTACAGCACCTTCCTCCGGGTGGTGGTGCCCACCACGAAAAATATCGTGCTGACCGTCGTGCTTCTGTCGGTAGTCTGGAACTGGAACGATTATTACACGCCCTCTACCTTCCTGGGAAGCAAAATGGAGGTCGTAGCTACCACGCTGGCGAGCTTCCAGGAACGGCTGGCCAACATGCATAACCTGGGGCTGAATATCGACGTAAATACCTCGCAGACCCAGATTCAGGCGATTTGTCTGCTGTCGATCATTCCGCTGGTCATTCTGTATGTCTTGCTTCAGAAAAACTTCTCCGAGAGCATCGAGAGCTCCGGTCTCACCGGCATGTAAGCCGGCGGCGGGGAAGCGTTTCAAAACGAAATCCTTTTGAATTTTGCCGTCTGTCAAAGGCGGACGGTGGAAGATAAGAGATTTTTTATTAGGGGAAAGGAGCCAAGACCATGAAAGTCAAAAGAATTCTCGCAACCCTTCTCGCCGTTTCCATGATTGGAGGCAGCCTGGTCGGCTGTTCCGGCGAAACGGAGAGCAGCAAGCCGTCGGGGAGCGGCGCCAGCACGCCGGCGTCCGCCGGGCTGCCCGAGAGCCTGGACAATCCAAACATCTCCATTGTGTACTGGTACAATCCGGATCAGTACGAGCAGGACACGGCGGCGGATGGGAACGTCTACGACCCGATTCTGGAAGCCATTCCCGACTTCGAAGCGAAGTACGGCGGCAAGGTCGAGATCATTTACACCGAATGGGGCAAAATGCTTGAGGAGACGATTAACCGTCAGAACTCTGGCTCAGCGCCGGATCTGATTGAGGTGTATGACCGTATCATGCACAACGTGATCTTCAACAAGGTGGTGCAGCCGGTCGACGATTATGTCACCGACGCGGACTTTTCGTATTACAAGGTGGACCGCAGCCTCTTCTCCTGGAAGGACAAGACCTATGCGATTCCGATCAAGCCGTATCTCAAATATATCATGTTCAACAAGGATCTGTTCGATCTGGAAGGCCTGACCCATCCCGACGAGCTCTTCCGTGAGGGCAAATGGAACTGGGAGGAGTTTGAAAAGGCCGGCAAGGCGCTGCTCAAGCGCACCGACGGCGAGATTTCCCAGTTCGGCTTCGCCGGCTGGTCCGAGATTATTACCCAGTTCATGGTGGCCAACGGCAGCGGTATCATCGACGTCGACACCAAGAACGGCACAGCGACCTCCGCGCTGAAAACCCCGGCTGTCCAGAATACCATTACCAAGTTTGGCGAATGGCTGGCCGAGCCAAACGGCTTTATCCACATTGACGAAGGCAATTCCATGTTTGGCTGGTGGGACAACAACGCCCTGGGCATGATCTGCGGCAAGGAATTCCCGAACAACAATCCGTTTGACGTCGGCATGGTGCCGCTGCCCGCCGGTCCCGACATGGAAGGCAAGAACGTGTTTGTGTATCCGCAGGCGTTTGCGGTGCCCGCTGGAGCGAAGAACCCCCAGGGCGCGACGGTCTTTATGCGGATGGTCAACGACAAGCAGAAGGAAGTCGGCGACGCGAAGGAAGCCGCCCGCTATGGTCAGGAAAACTACGATATGATCTATGCGGACGACGTCAACTATGTCTATGCGTATGACAAGGCCACCGCCAACATCGACGAAATGATTGCGTCGATCATCAACTATGCGGCGACCGGGACCCCGGCGGCCACCATCGCGGAAACGCTGGAGCCGTCGATCAACAGCGGTATCGAGCTGGTTTACAGCGGCGAATAATCTTGGCGGGGCGTTCGTTGCCCGTCGATTGCGTATTGATTAAGGGATAAACAGAAAGCATAGGAATCGGCGGCTTCCCGCCGCCCGGCTTTTGCCTGGCGGCGGGAAGCATGGCCGTTCCGCGCATATGGCCGGAAGCAAAAGGGGCCGTCGGCCCCGCTTTTTTTAAACGGCCTTTTTAACAGCCGGCTGTTCCGAAAAACAGCGCGGCCAAAAATTCCGAAAAACGGAGGCGACGTCGTGGAAAGAGGCATTTATTTTGACGGCTGGTATAAAAACAACCATTGTTATCATCCCAGCCTACCGTTCCGCAGCATGCAGATGGTGGAGGATTTGGAGAAGTACGAGGGCACCATGCTGGTGTGGTCGGCGCTCGGCGGCGGTTCCATTTCGCTTCCCTATCTGGAAAACGAGGCCTTTGGCGAGGTGGACCCCCGCCTGCGCTTTTACGGCTTCATGAACGACAGCGAGTTTATTGCGGAATGCAATAAACGCGGCATCAAAGTCTTCGGCATCGTCTTTGAAGTACAGGGCTGGGAATTCCCGGTAGTCCTCTCCGAAGACGGCAAATACATCAAGCAGATGAATGTCCTGCGGGATAAGGACCAGCCGCACGACTGGTACGGCCTGCGCGAGTTCTCGAACGGCAAACATGACGGCCTGTTCCGCACCTCGCTGAAGGATTACTATCCCGACGGGATCATCAACAGCGACGGCGAGCTGGTCACCGACCTGTGGGAGGAAGTGGCGGCCCGTACTTATAAGGGCGAGCCGGTGCATGCCCGCTGGGTCGAAGTGGTCGGCCATTCGGAGACCTGCTACCAGACCTGCCGCAACAATCCCGTGTGGCGCGACTACATGAAGAAGATTATCCAGATTCAGATCGATGCGGGCGTGGCCGGCGTCCAGCTGGACGAGGCGGAGCTGCCGATTACCTCCCTGGGGGCGGGCGGATGCTTCTGCAAGGACTGCCGCAAGCAGTTCACCGCCTATCTCAAGGAGCTGCGGGCGGCCGGTAAGCTGAGCCCGGAGTACGACGATATCGATCTGGAGACTTTCGATTATAAGGATTTCATCAACGACAACCATTACGACTTCCCGAACGGCGCGCCGCTGTTCAAGGAATACTACGATTTCCAGCAGCGCGCGGTGAAAAAACATTTTATTGAGCTGGTGGATTTTGCCCGGGATTACGCCCGCAGGACCCAGAACCGCGAAATTGAGGTATCCGCCAACTTCTTCAACCTGATGCCGGTGTATTACCCGATGGAGAACACGGTCGACGTGCTGATCACCGAAATGAACAGCACCGTTTTCCGCCAGCCTCACTGGTACCGCTATGTGGCCGGCTTCTCCAATACCAAGCCGGTCGTGATTGCGGAAAACCCCTATGGCGGCGTGATCCCCGAGCTGCTCGAGATGCTGGATAAGGGCAAGGGCTACGACCTGTACCGCCTGCTCCTGCTCGAAGCCGCGACCTATAGCTGCAACATGTCGGTTCCCTACGGCGGCTGGATGGGCAACACCATCAAGGACGCGTTCTATCCGCCCCGGGATGTGACCGAGCAGGTCCAGAAGTTCCTCAAAAACAACGAGCGGCTGTATTCCAAGGCCAGCGCGGCGAACACCATGGTGATGTACAGCTATCCGAGCTACTACTGGCGCGAGGTCACCAAGGACTACACCGGCGACGTACAGCAGAAGAAAGACAGCATCCTGTTCTATACCCCGACCGATATCATCGACGAAAACACCTCCCGCCTGCCCTTCTGGGAGGTCATTAAGGAGCTGTCCGACCAGCAGGTGCTCTACGACGTGAAGATGTTTGGAGACGACGAGCTGCGGGTCGAAAACATTTCTCTTAAAGATATTGCCCAATATGACTTGATTGTTGTCCCGGATTGTGATATTCTGACGGTGAACCAGACCGAGGTGCTGACGGAGCATGTCCAGGCGGGTAAACGGTTACTCATCTTTGGCCGCGCCGGAGAAAACGTTCCGGGCTGGCTGGATGCCATCAAGGACCGCGAAAACGTTTACATGGTGGAGAACCCGGACAGCAAGCGGGAAGCGCTCGCCTGCTTCCGTGAAGGCTTCCGGAAGGCCTACGACGGGCTGTGGCAGCTGCGGGTGGACAACGCCGACGTGGGCGTCCATATGCAGGAATCGGCCGAGTGCCGTTCCGTCCACCTCATCAGCTACCGCTACGATGAGGCGTCCGACCGTATTGCGCCGATCCCGGAGCTTAACCTGTCCGTCCGGGTGCCGGATGCCATTACCGGCGTGATCATGCACACCCTTGATGGTTCGGAAGTGAAACATACCGTGAAAAAGGACGGCGATATCCTGAACGTGAAGATTCAGGATATGCCGCTGTACCTGGTCGTGGAGCTCTGCTGAGGCCGCGGAGGGCGACCCTTTAATCCATAACAGAAGGATGTGACCGTATGGACTATAACAAATTGACCGATGGCGAAGCGTTGTCCGTGGAAAAGTTCAAAAACCCGTCGCCGGAGTTCGGTATTATGCCGTTCTGGTTCTGGAACGGCGAGATGGACTATGACGAGATGGAATACCAGCTCCGCGAGCTGCACGCAAAGGGCATCCCCGGCATTCATATCCATGCCCGCTTCGGGATCAACGACTACTGCCCCTATATGGGCGAGGACTGGCTGGACCGGGTGGAATTCACCATCCGCAAGGCGCAGGAAATCGGGATGCAGGTCTGGATTTACGACGAATACAACTGGCCGAGCGGCACCTGCTGCAAGCAGGTGATGGAGAAGAATCCCGACCTGACCGAAGTATACCTGGAAATGGTGGATAATTATATCCCCGGCCAGTATTTCATGTTCATGGAAGGCACCGACTCCCGGTATAACGACCTGGAGGAGAGCGAGCCGATCTACGCCTGCGCCATGAAGATCGAAGACATGGAAAAGGGCAATTTTGAGTATATCGACCTGATGCCCACCCTGTCTTTCGACAAGGTTATCTCCTGGGAAGCCCCGAAGGGGCCCTGGAAGCTGTGCTATTTCATCGAGCGGAAGGCCAGCTGGTACTGCGACGTGCTGAACCCCGAATCCACCGAAAAGTTTCTGGAGTATACCCACGAGCAGTATAAAAAGCGCATCGGCGCCTCCTTTAGCAAGGACGTGAAGGGCTTCTTCACGGACGAGCCGGCCATGCTGTATTTCGAGTCCGCCGGCAGGAACAAGATTCTGCCGTGGTCCAAGCAGATGTTCAAAATCTTCAAGGAGTACAATGGGTACGATCTGAAGAAGCACCTGCCCAAGCTGTTCTTCGACCTGGGCGGCGACACCGAGCAGGTCCGTTACGATTTCTGGAGCTGCCTGTCCAAGCAGTACGAGAAAGCCTATTACAAGCAGATCGCCGACTGGTGCGAGGCGAACGACACCAACTTTACCGGCCACCTGCTGTATGAGGAATCCCTGCGGCAGCACGCGCGTACCGGCGGCAACCTGTTCCATATGCTCCGGCACATGGATATGACCGGCGTGGACCACCTGTATCCCCGCATCGGCACCCGGGAGATGCCGAATGAGCACGTCGCGCTGAAGATCGCAAGCTCCGCCGCTCACCAGAACGGCAGCGTCCGCCTGATCTGCGAGTCGATGGGCGGTTCTTACTGGGACTGCTCGATGGAGCGGATGAAGTGGATCGCCGACTGGGAATATATCCTCGGCGTCAATATCTTCACCCCTCATGGCTTCCATTACTCGATCGAAGGCGAGCGCAAGCGCGACTGGCCGCCGTCTCAGTTCTATCACCACACCTGGTGGAAGCAGTATAAGCTGTTCAACGACTACATGACCCGCCTGGGCTATCTGGTCACCAGCGGTTACCATGTGGCGAAGGTCGCCATTCTTTACCCGATGAGCAGCATCTGGGCCAACTATATGCCCCAGACGACCACCAAGATCGGTGACACCATCGAAAACGACTGGAATTACATGACCGACCGCCTGCTCCGCCTGCACATCGATTACGACTACATTGACGAGGATGTGCTGCGCGACTGCACGATTGAGGACGGCAGGCTCTGCATCCGGGACGAAAAATACGAAATGCTGATGCTGCCTCCCGTCACCCACATCAAAGCCTCCACGCTGGATATCCTCGAGGACTTCTATGCGAAGGGCGGTAAGCTCGGCGGCGACGCGCTGCTGCCCTACAAGACCGTCGAGGGCGACGCGGGCGACCTCTGCGGCCGGTTTGAGAAGCTGTTCGGCGCGAACCCGGCGGCGCTGCGCGACGCGTTCCTCTCTTCGGACGAAAAGGGCCAGTCCCTGATCGTCAACGAGAACGGGAAGGGCGGCAAGGCGGTCTTTGTGACCGGCCAGGGCTTTGACGCCAACGACGGGCTGGAAATTCTGAAGAAGGCGATGCTGGAATGCGTCACCCCCGAAATCCGGATCGACAACGACGAGGTGTTCTACCTCCATCGCGTGAAGGACGGACAGGACTTCTTCTTCCTGAGCAATCCGGTGGAGAAGGGCGCGGAAATTACCGTCACCCTGAAGGGCGAGGTACAGCCGCAGCTCTGGAACCTCGAAAACGGCGACATCACCGACGTGCTGGTCTACCGCGTTGAGAATGGGGAGACGACCTTTCAGCTCACCATGCAGCCCTATGGCTCCCACATGGTCAGCTTTACCTCCGGCCCGGCCGCCGTGCACGCGGTGGAATCCGACCTGACGCTGACCGGGGTCGGCGGCACAGTGAGGGGCTACGGCCGGCTGGAGCAGGACGGCAGGGTCGTCCTGTCCCGGAACGGAAAAGAACAGATTCTGCCGGTGAAGGCGCAGAAGCCGCTGGCCGATCTGGCCTTCGCAGACGACTGGTCCTTCGCGGTGAACGCGCCCAACGCGCTGCTCACCGATCGGTGGAAGATGCGGATCGACGACGGAACTCCCGTGGACGTCGCCGCGATCAGCGCCCCGGATTATGCGTTCGACGGCTGGTTCGACATGCGCATGGGCGCGTGGGAGCTTCAGCTTCCCGAGGAACGGGACGAAAACACCTACCCGGTGGATCTGTGGTATGTCACCCACTTTGAGGCGGAAACTCTCCCGGACGACCTCCGGCTGATGATCGACGGCTTCAAGGGCGAGAAATACGAGCTCTATATTAACGGCAAGCGGATGACCGAAACCCCGGTGCGCAGCTTCCTCGACGCGGAGATCAAGGAGGTTCCGCTGAAGGGCTATGCGGTCGAGGGCGTGAACGCCGTCGCTGTAAAGCTGACCGTGCGCAAGAAGTCGGACGGCATGATCGACCTGCTGAAGGTCATCGGCGATTTCAGCGTGAAGGAATGCTGCGGACGCGAGATCATTGCCGCCCCGGTCCGGACCATCCGTACCGGCGACTGGGTGCCGCAGGGCCTGCCCTATTTCTCGGGCACCGGTTCTTACACCCAGGTGATCGACGTTCCGGCCGATTATGTCGGCAAGGCGCTCTTCCTGCGCGCGTCGGTGGGCACCGATGTGCTGGAGGTAACGGTGAACGGCCAATTTGTCGGCACCTGCCTGTGGAATCCTTATGTCCTCGATATCTCCGATTATATCGTGGAGGGCAAAAACGAGATCACCCTGAGCGTGGTCAATACCGTTATGAATATTCTGGAGGGTACCCGCAACAAGTCCGGCCTGTTCGACGCGTCCATTACGGCGTGCGACCGGTATGAGCTGAAGGCGGAATAACCGCGGCCCTCCGGGCTCACAGGCGAACATTGTCATCCGATACAGCGAGGCTCGGTTTTACCGGTCCTCGCTGTATCTGGGTATAATCCAGAGTAGCTCATGGCGGCTGTCGCCGCTGCGGTATCTCTTGCCTGCTGGGACGAATTTTTCCTACCTATTCACGTATTTACCTGCTTATCTCCTGTCGGAGCGGATATTTACAGAAGGGCTGGCATTACGATGCGGAAATATACGGGCAAGGAATGGGCGCTGCGTCTCACGACCCTGTTTCTCGGGGCGGTGGTGACCGCGCTGGGCGTTTCCCTTTTCCTGCTGACCGATTTTGGGATGGACCCGTTTACCATGCTGGTGAACGGCGTACATAAGACCTTTCCCATGATTTCAAACGGCCTGGCGCATTTCCTGATTAATATGATCCTGCTGGTGATGATTTTCTTCACCGCCCGCCGGTATATTTTTGTCGGTACGCTGGTGGCGCTGGTGTGTACCGGGCCGTTTGTGGATATCTGGAGCGCGGTGTTCGGCCCTTTTATTCACCCGGAACTGCCCATTGCCGCCCGGGTGGCATGCCTGGTCGTCGGCACGGTGATCGTGGGGGCGGGGGTCAGCCTCTTCACCCAGCCCCGGATGGGGGCCGGGCCGAACGACCTGGTCTCCATCATCCTGAGCGAAAAGTTCCAGTTTAAAATCCGCTGGACCCGGATCGGCGTGGACGCCTTCTGGGTGGTCAGCGGGATGCTGCTCGGTTCCCGGCTGGGGCTGGGCACGGTGGTCGGCCTGCTGCTGACCGGTCCCTCCATCCAGGCGTTCAACGCCCTGTTCGCCCGCACGCCGCTGGCGGTGAAGCCGGCGGCTGAAAATACCTGATCCGTATACGATTCATCGTCCGTTTATTCAGAAAGGAGCCGATCGGCATGGATATTTCCCTGAAGCTGCAAAAGATTACCCCGGAAAATTTCGCGGAGTACGGCGAGGTGGTCGTCCCCCGCGCCGGAATCCCCGATTCCTCCGGCCCCGACCATAACTGGTGGGATGCGCTGGCCCTTGCGGAATTGGGGACCGCTTCCTTCGGCATTGTGGAGGCGATCAACACCGGCGATTATCATCAGGCGTCGTTGGAGCAGCACGCCCGCACCAAGGAAATATTGATCCCGGTGGAAAAGGATATCCTTCTGGTGCTGGCGAAGGCCGATGCGTTCGAGGGCGCGCCCGATCCGGCGAAATTCGCCGCGTTTTACGCAACGGCCGGTTCGGTGGTGATCCTGAACGAAGGAATCTGGCATAAGGCCCCGATGACCCTGTCCGAGCGGGCGGCCTGCATTGTCCTGTACAAGGCAGGTACCGGCGCGAACGACAAGGTAGTGCTGGATATGGCCGACAAGGGCCTGAATATCGTGGTGGACAGCCTGTAAAGGCCCGCAGAAAGCTGAAAAGGAGGAACCCTTATGACCGCTCCACGGAACATCCTGATCGACACCGACGTCGGCGGGGATATCGACGACGCACTGGCCCTCGCTCTTGCGCTGAATTCCCCCGAGGTCAACGTGGTGGGCGTCACGACCAACTACCTGGCGAACGCCTGGCGAACCGATCTGACCCGGGAGCTGCTGGCGGTGTACGGCCGTTCCGATATTGAGGTGGCGATGGGGGCGGAAAAGCCCCTCCTCGGCTGGTGGGACGATAACCATACCCCGCCCGAAAAGCCGATAAGCCGCGGAGCGGACGGACGGCTCCTCCCCTGCGCCTGCGACTATATTGTGGAAAAGGCGGAGACGGTGGAGGACCTCACCATCGTGGCGATCGGCCCGATGACCAGCGTGGGGCTGGCCTTTGCCAAGGCCCCGCATATCGCGAAACGGGTGAAGGTTGTGCTGATGGGCGGGCAGACGAACAAAGCCTTCCCGGAATGGAACATCCAGTGCGACCCGGAGGCCGCCGCCATCGTTTTCGATTCCGGCGCGCCGATCACCATGGTCGGGCTGGACGTGACCACCCGCTGTACCTTTACGCAGGAGGATATCGCACGGATCAAAGCGGCGGACAATCCGCGGACGCGGCATCTTTCCGGAATGATGGACGCCTTTTTGGAGAAATTCCGGTTTCTCCCCGTCCTGCACGACCCGCTGGCCCTGTCCGCCCTGATCTGGGACGACCTGATGACCTTTGAGGATAAGCGGATCCGGGTGGAGACCACAGGAAAGTACACCCGCGGGGTCACGATGGACGACAGCTGGGGGCATACCGAAAAAAACGCTCGGGTCGCCGTGGCCGTAAAGGCGGAAGAATTTAAGGAGCGGCTGCTCGGACGGCTGCTCGGCGGATGGAACCGAGAGGAAAACCAGTGATAAGCGAGTGCTTAATGAGTGCTTTTGAAAAGGAAGATAGCGATGAAAAAACTGGCGTTGATTGGGGGCGGCAGCGTCCGTACCTTTTATTTTGTGGAATCTCTGGTGAAATTTCACGAAGAATTGGGCATCGGTTTCCTGTCCATCATGGACAACGACCCGGAAAAGCTGAAAATTTTCGGCGGCATCGGGGCGTATCTCGTAAAAAAAGCCGGCAGCAAGCTGGAGGTCACGCTGACCGAGGACTTCACCGAAGCGGTGACCGGCGCGGATTATGTGGTCACCACCCTGCGAGTGGGACAGGACGAAGCCCGCTGCAAGGACGAGCGCATTGCGCTCAATATGGGGCTGATCGGACAGGAAACCACCGGCGCCGGCGGCTTTTCCTACGCTGTCCGCACAATCCCGACCATCCTCGAGTATATGCGGATCATTAAGGAAAAGAGCAATAACGCCACCGTATTTAATTTCACCAATCCCTCCGGACTGGTGACGCAGGCGATCGTGGACGCCGGATACGACAACGTGGTCGGTATCTGCGACAACGCGACCGGCATCAAGATCGACCTGTCCAACGCACTGAAGATCAACGCGAGCGAAATGGTGGTCGGGGTGTACGGCCTCAACCACCTGTCCTGGGCGAACAGCGTGGATATCGGCGGGGTGGACGTGCTGCCCCGGCTGATGGCGAACGAGGATTTCATCCGCGGCTTCCATCAGTTCGACTACTTCGACCGTGACCTGATCCGTCATCTGGGCGAGATTCCAAACGGATACCTGTATTATTATTATCACCGGGAGCGCGCGCTGAAAAACCTGCTGGAAGCGCCGATGTCCCGCGGCGAAAGCATTAAGGCGATCAACGATAAGATGATGGCCGAGCTGCGGAAGATCGACGTCGACAAGGAGCCGGAACACGCCATTGAAGTGTATCATCACTTCATGCATGAACGCGAGGGCAGCTACATGAGCATCGAGCTGGGCAGCGACCATCAGCACTTCGCGCCCCCGGACGCGGATAAGCTGGGCATCCGGGAGCTGCTGGGCAATCGTCCCTTCAACGAGGTGTACGAGGGCTATGCCGGCGTGGTGTTCAACTATATCGACAGCGTCAATCACAACAAGGGCATTGACCTGGCGGTCAGCGTGGCCAACCGCGGCGCGATCGAAGGGCTGGCGGACGACGACGTGGTGGAGGTTACCTGCATCATTGACAAGGACGGCGCCCATCCGATGATCTTTAAGAACCTGCCGGAAAGCAACATGCTGCTGGTTCAAACCATCAAGCGGTATGAGAAGCTGACGGTGGAGGCGGTCAAGCACCAGTCCAAGGAACTGGCGGTGGAGGCGCTTACCATCCATCCGCTGGTCAGCTCCTATTCCCTGGCGAAGGAGTTGGTGGACCGATACAGCGAAGCCAACAGGCCGTACATCGGCGAGTGGAAATAAAGAGCGGCCGTCGTTTCCTTAACCGAACTGTGAAAGGATGGTCACGTCGATGACCGATATTCTATGCATCGCCGAATGCTGCTGCGACATTATTTTCGGCGGGCTTCCCAAGGTTCCCTCTCCCGGTGAGGAGGAATACTGCCGGGAATTCTGCGTCAAGGCCGGCGGCGGGGCGAACACCGCGATGGGGTTGGCAAAGCTCGGCGCGAAGGTAAAGCTCGCCACCCGGCTCGGCCGGGATACTATGGGCCGGATCGTGGAAGGCTGCCTGCGAGAGACGGGGATCGACATGTCGGCCGTCCTGCTGGACGAGCGGGCGGTTACTCCGGTTTCGGCCGTGCTTTCCACCAGCGAGGACCGCTGCTTCGCCTCCTACGGCGGGGACGGCGGCGATTTCCTCGACCCTGCGGGGCTGGAGGAGTCAATCCGCGGCTGCCGGCACGTCCACACCTATGTGGGCTATTGCCGGCGGTACCCCATTATCGAGCTGTGTGAGAAGCACGGGAAAACCCTGTCGCTGGATACGTCCTGGTACGATTCCACCCAATTGGAATCCACCCGGGAGGCGATGTCCCGCTGTCAGGTTTTTACCCCCAACCAGGTGGAGGCCTGCGCCCTGGCGCAGACCGACGACGTGATGGAGGCGCTGGATATTCTTTCGGCGGACTGCCCGCACGTTATCATTACCCTGGGCAAGGATGGCAGCGTGACCAAAAGCGGGGGGAAGGTGTACCGTTCCCGCCCGGCGAAGGTTCCCTGCGTCAAGGACAGCACCGGCGCGGGCGACCTTTTCTGCGCGGGCTATCTTTACGGCTTCCTGCAAGGCTGGGGCGTGCAGGAGACGCTGGATTTCGCCTCGAAATCCGGCGGGCTGGCTGTGACCTGGTACGGCGGGATCGACAAAGGCTATACGCTGGAAAACGTTTCCCGGCTGGAACTGTAATTTCTTTTTGCTTGCGGAAAGGAGCGGACAGGCATGGCATATACGAAACCGATTATCGACGCGCACACCCATATCCTGCACCATAACGACGGGATTGCCCGGATTATCGAACTGACCGAGGGCTATGGCTACGAGCGAGCCAATGTGCTTGCGGCCGAAAGCTATTACGAGGAGGGGTTCACCGGCTCGACCCAGAATTCCCAGGCGCTGCTGCTCAAGGCCCGCCGTCCCGACTGGTGGGCGTTTGGCAGCATCAATCACCGGGGCGGCGATTTTGCCGGACAGCTGAGAACGGTGATGGCCCTCGGCTTCGACGGGCTGAAGATGATCGAAGGCAAGCCGGACACCTATAAACGGCTGGGAAGCCGTCCGATCAACGGCCCCGAATACGACGGCATGTACGCCGCCGCCGAGGCCGCCGGCTTCCCCCTGCTGATGCATGTGGCCGACCCGCTCGAGCTCTGGGACCTGGAGAATGCCCCGGACTTTGCCCGGGAGCACGGCTGGCTGTATGTAGGAGAGGGCTATCCGACGCTGGAGGAGCTGTACGGGCAGGTGGAGGATATCCTTACCCGTTTCCCGAAGCTGACGGTGGTTTTCGCCCATTTTCTCTTCCTGTCGAACGACCGGGAGCGGGCGGCGGATTTTCTGACCCGTCACCCCAACGCGCATTTCGATCTCACCCCCGGTACGGAGATGTTCCTCAATTTTGCGGAGAATCCGGCCGCATGGCGGGAATTTTTCCTGCGGTTCCAGGACCGTCTGCTCTTCGGCACCGACGACTGGGATGTCCAGACCGCCAAGGAGAAGCAGGATAAGGACGATATCGACCGCATGCTCCGTACCTTTCTGGAAAAGGACGGCCCATATGAGATTTGGGGCTGGAAGCTGCACGGCATCGGCCTGCCGGAGTCGGCGCTGGATAAGATTTACCGTGAGAATTATCGCCGTATTGTGGGCGGAGAGCCCCGTCCCCTGAACCGCCCGCTGGCGGTGAAGTTTGTCCGGGATCGTCTCGCACAGGCGGACCGGTACGGCTGCACCGACGGGGAAAAGCAGGACCTGCGGGAAATTCTCGCTGAACTGGAGGCCGGCGCATAGCCAGCCGCCGGCCAGAACCGGCGGCCCTGTCGGAAGGGCTTCGCTGAAAGGACTCTGCTCCTCCCATTTATTTTCTTAATTTTTCCGGCGCCGCGGAACAGCGCATCACGCCGTTCCGCGGCGCCGATTGTTCAGGATGTGTTATCCATGGATGAATTAACCGTTGTTATCGATACGGCCGCCGCGCCTTCGACCGCTGCCAAACCGCAGGGCGCGGTTTCTGAGCCGAACGGAAAGCCTTACGCCATGCTGCTGCTGCTCATCGCCATCTGGGGCTCCTTTGCGGCGATCAACCGGCTGGCCCTGAACACGCTGGACGTGTTTCAGGTAACCTTTTTCACCTTTTCCATCGCGTTTGTCTCGCTGGCGTTGTGGATGCTGGCGGCAAAAAAGTTCTCGCTCCTCCGCCGAATCCGTTCCCGGCAGTGGGTTTGGCTGGCGATACTGGCGGTATTGTCCTTCCTCTATTATTTCTTATATTCCCTTTCTCTGTCCATGACCAATCCGGTAACCGCTTCCTCCATTAACTACCTGTTTCCGGTGTTTATCACACTGCTTGCCGTGCCGATCAACCGGGAAAAAATGACGGTGGGAAAGCTGCTGTCGGTGCTGCTGGGATTTGCCGGGATGGTATTGATCGTAACCGGCGGAGATTTCACTACGCTGAAGATCGACAGCGTGCCCGGTATCCTGCTCGCACTTGGCGCTTCCTTGTGCTGGGCGCTGTTTTCCACCCTTGGAAAGATGGCGGAGGTGGATATCGTGGTCAGCAATTTTGTTTACGCCGCCGCGGCTTTTCTGATTTCGGCAGTGCTGCTGCTGACGAATTCTGGTTTCGCTCTTCCCGGTCCGGGCGCTTTCGCCGCTATCGCCTGGAACTCAGTGATGAATTTCTGTGTCAGCTATTTCCTTTGGTTCAAGGCGCTGCGGACGGCGAAAGCCTCCTTTGTGGCGAGCATGTCCTTTATTACCCCCTTTGCGACCCTGCTTTTTATCGCCCTGCTGCTGCATGAGCCGATCACCCCCGCCAATCTGGCCGGGCTGGCGGTCATCGTATTCGGCGTGGCGGTGCAGAACCTCAAATGCTTCCAGCCCAAGAAGGAGGACGAATGAGGCGCTCTTTATATAGCTTCTGCGGAGGCGGCGGTATTTCGGGGGAGGGCCGGCAGATTCCGGAAGACAGCCCGTGAAACGGCGGAGGCGGCAGAGGCGGCGGAAGTCCGCCTGCCCGCGGGGAAAACCACCCTCCTGCTGAAAAACTGGGTTTGCGGCTGGAAGCCGTACAACGCGAATGAATTCGGGTATTTCCTCCGGATACGGACGGCGGCGGGCGAAGAACCGCCCGCCGGGATGTGGGTTTCTCCGTAAATAACATTTTGACTGGGCCCCCTCTGGCGGCGTTACCTGAACGATGACCGCCAGAGGGCTTTTCGATCTTCCCTGAAGGCGAAGTCTGGGGGCGATAGTGCCGAAATAGGGGCAGCAAATGTTGCGCCTCTGAAAAACCCCTTGCGGGCCATGGCTTGTGATGCGCCTTTCCTGTTGAATGGACGCGGAACCGCGCCTTTTTCCTGATCGGGCGTACAAACGGACACGGATGCGCTTCGCAACCGATCGGAGCAGCGGTATAAGCACGGGAATAATGCAAAAGAACATCCTACAATTGGATAAATTTATAGGATAACATAACAAAATGCTTGACTTTTTTTCGATGTTCTGGTATTATACAGAAGAGAAAACGATTAACCATAGATGACATGGCCCGGGAATGCTTTCCATTTGAAAAAGCGCCCGGCTTTTTCATCTATTGATGGGAAATCGTTTTATCGAAAGAGCGCCGGAACGGTTCCGCCGCGCCGGTAAAGTGTGGGAAACAAAATTTATAGGAGGGATTCATGGTGAAGAAAAGGGCATTCGGTTTGGGTCTGGCCGCCGCCATGCTTCTGTCGTTGGCGCCGCTTTCCGCTTCAGCAGAGGACGCGGAGCGTTATGCGCTGAAGGATGCGTATGCGGGCGACAGTGAGCAGGGTCCGGTCTGGTACTACATGTACAACGACGGCGAAGGCTGGAAGGAGCTCACGCATTACGCGGAATGGGGCGACAACTGGCAGGTTTCCGCCGATCCTAATGGAGACAGCATCTACTTCTCCCTTTGTCAATGGGGCGGCGTGGCCGCGCAGGCCGGCGTAAAAGACGGTGTGACATACGACATCGCCGTCGCCTTCAAGGCCCCGCACGATGGGTTCCTAGGCATCGACGCATGGGATTATCTCGCGTACACCGATATTAAAGACGACGAATATGTCGCGGCGGAGGACGCGTTCCAGGTGCGGATCGAGCAGAACGGCGAGAAGCTCTGGCCGGAGGAAGCTGACTGGGCGACTACGCTGGACGAGGATCATACCAGCGAGGAAGGCCTGACCTATGTGGAAAAAGGCGATATGCTCTATTTCCGCGTGAACGCCGGAGAAAGCGCGGGCGTTACCGTCCTGATGGATTCCATCGCAGTGGAATATATTGATCTTGGAATGGATGTATATCTGGCGGAGAATGCGCTGGCTTCCGATCAACAGGGTCCGGTGTGGTATTTCCAGTACAACGACGGAACCGGATGGAAGAATCTGCACCTGAACGAGGATTGGTCCGGCAAGGATGAAGAAGGGAATATTACCGCTGCCAACTGGCAGGTGGCGGAAGACCCCAATGCGGCCGGCATTTATTACTCCATCTTCGACTGGGACGGCATGAAGGCGACCAGCGGGGACGGCTATGACCTCGCCCTGGTCTGGGAAGCGCCGGCCGACGGCGTTGCCGGCTTGGCGCCCTGGATGTTCGAGGATGTGTATGCGGGAGAAGATACCGAGTGGGCGTTTGTCTCCAACGATGCGACCCAGGGCAAGGTTCGCATTGAACGGAACGGCGAGAAAATCTGGCCGGCCGACGCCGACTGGGCGGACTGCAACGGCGACGTGGTTATGAGCGAAGAGGATGTCGTAGCGCAGGAAGTGAAGAAGGGCGACCGCATTTACTTCCGCGTTTCGGGCAATGTTGCCAACGTGACGATGGATTCCATCGGCGTGGTGTTCATGGCGCTGGAAAATCCGGAAAACCCCGAGAACCCGACGGAGCCTTCCACTACGCCTTCCGAGACGACGCCTTCGGAAACCACTCCCACCAGCCCGGCGACGGGGGAATCCGCGGCGGCGGTGGGCGGCGCGCTGGCCTTGACGGCGGTCGCCGGCTGTGTAGCTCTGGTATTGAAAAAGAAGCGGTAAGTCACCTGCTTTCAAACATGGATTGCTGAAAAGGGCCGCCGGAACAATTCTGCGGCGGCCCTTTTCCGGTATCTGGAATGCCTGTATGAAGAGGGAATTTCCTCCCGAAAAAAGAGTTCGGCTCTGGAAACGCACCATAAAATGAATAAAAATATTCGAAAAACCCCTTGCAATCTATAAAAAGATGTGCTAGTATAGGGCTGTGAAAACGATTAACCTTCGCTGCTGTCGTCTGCATGTGCGGTAACGATTGCGCGCAGGAAGAACCGTTTTCTGTGGGGCAAAAGCAGGGGAACCTGTAAAACATTATTTATTAGGAGGAGTTTCCAAATGAAGAAGAAGATTCTGGGCGTCGGCCTGGCGCTCGCAATGGCTCTGTCCATGAGCGCGTTCGCCGCTGACAGCTATGCGGTCAAAGACGCGTTCGCCGGTGACAAGGATCAGGGCCCGGTGTGGTACTACATGTACAGCGATGACAGCGAAGCGACCATTAAAGAGCTGACGCTGCATGGCGAGTGGGCCGACAGCTGGCAGGTGAATGCTGAAGATCCCGGCAGCTACAATTATTTTTCGATGTGCAATTGGGGCGGCGTTGACGCGCAGTGCGGTTCTGTAGGCGGCAAAGCCTATGATATCATCCTGGCGTTCAAGGCTCCGGCCGACGGCACCGCCAAGATTGCCGAGTGGAATCACTTTGGTTATACCAACGTGAATGAGGACGAGACCTATGAGTCTCCGAACGCTTCCTTCAAGGCTGGCAAGGCTACCATCATGCTGAATAAAGAAGTGCTGTATACCGGCGAGGTCAAAGGCGTCGATAACAGCGGCAAGAGCGGCGTGATTGAGAAAGAAGTCAAAGCCGGCGATATGATCTATTTCGTCTGCAACGGCGGCGGCAACGGCGCTACGCTGAATGTTTCCCTTGACAGCGTGAAGGTTGACTTTACGGCTGCCAGCGGCGACAGCAACACCGGCAACGACAACGACAACAACGCGACGACCAGCCCCTCCACCGGCGAAGCGGCCACCGCCCTGCCCGTGATGGCCGGCGTGGTTGCTCTGGCGGCTGTTGTCCTCGCGAAGAAAGCGAAGAAGGCCTAATCCGTCTTGTTTGCCACTATGAGATGAGCGGAAGGGTTCCTTCCGGCGAAGGTTCTCTTCCGACGGAGGTTTTCTCTCCGTTTGAGGTATGTCCCTTGCCATGAACGTGGCAAGGGACATACTTTTTTTGACCTTTTTCAAAAAGGCGGCGATACCCCGTAGGATTTCAGAGGAAAATGTGTTACAATAGGCGCATACATAAACGAGCGGCGGGGCCGATGGCATTCCGGCGGGGTTGGTAGACGGAGCAGGAGATAAGGCGGCCGCTGTCCCCTTCGGTTCGGCGGGCTGGCGAGGGGAACCGGCCGGCCTACCGAGGGGACGCCTTACGCTTTTCCCGAAAACCACTGCGGGACGCCCGGTTTAAGAAAGGAATGGAACGATTCATGAAGATTTTGAATTTTGGTTCGCTGAACCTGGATAACGTTTATTCGGTGGACCATTTTGTCCGTGCAGGCGAGACGCTTTCCTCCGCCAAGCTGGAAAAGTTCAGCGGCGGCAAGGGCCTGAACCAGTCGCTGTCCCTGGCCCGGGCCGGCGCGACCGTGTACCATGCCGGTTGCATCGGCGCGGACGGCGAAATGCTGCTCGACCTGCTGAAGGAAAGCGGAGCCGACACCCGCTTTGTCCGCTATGTGGAGGGGCCGAGCGGCCACGCCATTATCCAGGTGGATAAGAGCGGGCAAAACTGCATCCTGCTTTATGGCGGGGCCAACCAGGCCGTGACCGACGGCTTTGTGGACGAGGTGCTGGCCGAATTCGAGGCGGGCGATGTGCTGCTGCTTCAGAACGAGATCAACGACCTTGACTATATTGTGGAGAAGGCGGCGGCCAAGGGGATGAAAATTGCCCTAAACCCCTCGCCGATCGGGGAGAATCTCTTTAAGCTCCCGCTGGAGAAAATCACCTATTTTATCCTGAACGAAATCGAAGGCAAGGAAATCACCGGGAAAAAGCTGGCCGATGATATCCTCGCGGAATTCCGCCGCCGGTATCCCGATTGCGTCGTAGTGCTGACGCTCGGCAAGGACGGCGCGGTGTACGACGACGGGAAAATCCGCTGCCAGCATGGCATTTACGATGTGCCGGTGGCGGATACCACCGCGGCGGGGGATACCTTTACCGGATACTTCCTGACCTGCATTACAAGCGGGGAAACGCCGGCTTCCGCGCTGGAAAAAGCGTCGATCGCCTCCTCCCTGGCGGTCTCGGTCAAGGGCGCGGCGCCCTCCATCCCGACGATGGAGCAGGTGAAAAACGCCAACCTGACGCTGGTTCGCTGAACGGTGGCGCCGCGGCAAAACGGGACGAGTCTAGGACGAGTCTAGGACAAGTCTTGGACAAGTCTTGGACGAGTAAAAATCGGCTATAAACGGCATTCCACGGTGAAAAGCCGGGACGAGGAACAGCGTTTCGGTACACGGCGGCCGCCGCTGCCGTGTGCTATTCACCCGACTGAGAAAACGTTTACGCGAGAGGTCGTTCCCTTGCCGGCGGGGAGCCGTACCGGCAGGGAACGGGATTACCTTGGACGGTTTACTCTGTAGATTTCCCCCGGGTCTCCAAAGCGCCGGGAGGAAGAAAGGAAGGTTTTCAGATGGGGAACCTCAATATTGATTTTGTCGAGATGCTGGGCAAACCCGATTTCGGCAAGGGCGCGGCTTCGTTCCGCGAGTTTGAAAAAGCCTTTGTCGCGGTGCGGGAAAAGATCGAGCAAGCGATCTACACGCCGGTCGCCGACCTGTCGATCGAGGCCTATGTGACCAAAGAGCCGATGCCGTATGCGGAGCGAACGACCGGCCGGCATATCACCCCCGCCATCGGCGACACCTGGGGAGAGCTGTTCGACTGCGCTTGGTTCCATTTCCGCGGACAGGTTCCGCCGAAGGCGAAGGGGAAGAAGGTTTCCCTGCTGATCGACTTTTCGGGCGAAGGCCTGGTGTTCGACGCGAACGGCGAGCCCCTCAAAGGACTGACCAGCGTTACCACCACCGACGAATTTCCTCTCGGCCTGTGGGGGAAAAAGACGGTGGAGGTCAGCGACTGCTCCACCGGGGACGAGCCGGTGGACCTCTGGGTGGACGCCGGCTGCAACGATCTGCAGGGCCAATACCGCAACGACGGCCGGGTGAAGGAAGCCTCTATCGTAACGGTGGACACCCTCGCCCGTGATCTGTTCTATGATTTCACCGTCTGCCTGAGTCTGTACGTCGGCCTGTGTGAAAACGACGACGCCTATGCGGACGAAGTGCTTCCCGTCATGCTGGAAGCGTCCCGCCTGCTCGATACCGTCACGCAGGAGAGCATGCAGGCCGCCCGCGCTTCGCTGGCCAAGCTGCTGGAACGGGAGAACGACACGATGGAGCTTCAATATTCCTCCATCGGGCATTCCCATCTCGATCTGATTTTCCTCTGGCCGGAGCGGGAGACCATCCGAAAGGGGGCGCGGACCTATTCCACCGCCCTGTACCTGATGGAGAAATATCCCTTTTATAAATTCGGATGCAGCCAACCCCAAATCTATGTCTGGATGCGGGAGCATTATCCTTCCATCTACAAGCGGATCAAGGAGCGGGAGAAGGAAGGCCGCTGGGAATGCCAGGGATGCTTCTGGGTGGAAATGGACACCAACCTCCCGACCGGCGAATCGCTGGTGCGGCAGATTTTGTACGGCAAGCGGTTCTTCATGGAGGAATTCGGCAAGGAGATGAAGGTCGGCTTCCTCCCCGACGTGTTCGGGTATTCGGCCGCTTTGCCCCAGCTGCTGGTCAAGAGCGGCACCCCCTATTTCATGACCCAGAAGCTCTCCATGAACGACACCAACCGTTTCCCGCGGCACACCTTCCTCTGGAAGGGGATCGACGGCAGCGAGGTGCTCACCCATATGCTGCCGGAGGACAGCTACAACAGCGCCGCCGTGCCGCAGATGGCCATTTACGGCCTGCACCACTATACCGATCTCGACCGCTGCGGCGAAGCGCTCCAGCTTTACGGCATCGGGGACGGCGGCGGCGGACCGGGCTACGAGCATCTGGAGCGGATCAAGCGCCAGAAGAATCTCAAAGGCGTGCCGCCGCTCCGCCCGGAATTCTGCGTCGATTTCTTCGAGCGGATCAACCAGAAGCGGGATACCTACCGGAAATGGGTGGGCGAGCTGTATTTCGAGCGGCATCAGGGGACCTATACCTCCATTGCCAAGGGGAAGCTGTATAACCGGCTGATGGAGATTAAGCTCTATCACACCGAATGGTTGTACACCCTCGCCGCCCTTCGGCTGGGGACCTCCTACCCGCACGACCGGCTGGAGGAAATCTGGAAGGAAATGCTGCTGTACCAGTTTCACGACTGCCTGCCGGGTTCCTCCATCAAGCGGGCGTATGAGGAAACCCATGCCCGGTACCGTCTCCTGTTGGAGGAGCTGGACGGGATGATCGCGGAGGCGGAAGCCCTGCTGATCGGGGCCGCCGATACCGCGGCGATGGCCGAGCCGGTCGCGGTGTTCAATCCTACCTCCTGGGAACGGACGGAGACGATCGAATTCGCCGGCCGCCAGCTTCCGGTGACCGTGCCGCCTTTGGGTTATACTGTGATCGATATGGCGGGCCGGCCGGTTGTCGAGGAGAAGGCCGCGCCCTCCGACCGACTGGAGAATAGCCGCCTTTGCGCGGTGTTCAATTCGGATGGGACGATCGCTTCCCTGTTTGACAAGGAGGAGGGCCGCGAGGTTCTGCGTCCGAATACGGTAGGTAATGCGCTGAAGCTTTATGACGATGAGTATACGCATTGGGACATTAATAAGGGCTACCTGACCTGTACGCCGGAACAGGCGAAGCGTATCTCCGCCCGCGGCTTTGTCCGGGGAGTGGTGCAGGGGATCGCCATGGAGTATACCATCGGCCAGTCGAAGATTTCCCAGACCGTGACCCTGAAGGACGGTTCCAAGCAGCTCGATTTCGAGACCACGGTGGAATGGAACGAAACCTACAAGATGCTGCGTTCCTCCTTCCCGGTGGATATCGTAACCGACGCGGCCCGTTGTGAAATCCAGTATGGCCATATCCAGCGTCCCACCCACCAGAACACCACCTGGGATCAGGCCAAGTTCGAGGTCTGCGCCCACAAATGGGTGGATATGGCGGACAACGGGTACGGCGTCGCGCTGCTGAACAATTGCAAATACGGCTATAAAATCTGGGACGGCGTGCTGGATATCGACCTGCTCCGCAGCCAGATGTGCCCCTGCGAGGAGGGGGACAAGGGCGTGCATACCTTTACCTATTCCGTCCTGCCCCATGCCGGGAATGTGATCGACGGCGGCGTGGTCCGTGCGGGTTACGAGCTGAATATGCCTCTTCTCGCGCTGGAGGCGCCGAAGAACGGCGGGAAGGCGCTGCCTTTCTGCGACGCGCTGGCGTTTGTCGATCAGCCGAACATCCTGATCGACGCCGTCAAGAAGGCGGAGGATACCGACGGGTATATTCTGCGGCTGTACGAAGCCGGCGGGAAGCGTACCCGGGCGCATATTACCCTGAACGGCCTGCGCGCAGACAGTCTGACCGATCTGCTCGAACGTCCCGTTTCACGGGAGGAAGCGGCGAAGTTTACTGCCGAACCTTCCGGCTTTGGGCTGGATTTCCATCCCTTCGAAGTGCATACGGTGCTGGTCCGTCCGAAATAAGCCGGACGGAAAAAAGACGGGTGTTCCCGCCGGTCCCTTGAGACGGAATCGGCGGGGAAGCCCGTTTTGTATTTTGCCGGCTTCCTGCTATGCAAAGCGTTTTTCAGTGTGAACCACAAACAGCCCAAATTCCGGTTAAATTAACCAATTTAACCTGTTCCGCAGGTGTAAACGTTTTCCTCTGTGACAAAATTCATTGGGCAATTTTTTTGTTTATTTATCCAGTATTCGCGGAACTTTTCACAAAATTTACTCTTGTTTTTTGAAAGTATTTCAAGTATAATATCCATATATTCCTGCAGTTTTCCATTCAAGACCGGCTGCGTAATAGTTTTCCCTTGGCAAAAAGCCAAATGGGCGAATGGAATTTGTGACGAAAGAATAAGCGGTTTTTTCGTCGCTTTTGTTTAGCGTTTTCATTGACATTTTCTTTTTTTTGTTATAAAATAAGGTAAACGATTACTCATCGTTTGCTCGACGGAGGGTGGAAATCTTGAAAAAGAATTTGTCGATAAAAGATATTTCGGCAATGTCCGGGGTTTCCATTGCGACGGTTTCCCGGATCATCAACGGAAACGGCCGGTATTCCAAGGAGACGGAGGAAAAGGTCAAGGCGATTATTAAAGAGCACCATTATGTGCCCAGCATGGTCGCCAAGGGGCTGCGGACCCACCGGATGGACAACATTGGCATCATTGTGCCGGACATCACCAACGAATTTTTTGTGAAGCTGGTGCATGAGCTGGAGTCCGCCCTGTTCGCATCCGGCTATTCCTCGTTTATCTGCAATACCAACGAGAACGTGGAGATTGAGCAGAAATATCTCCAGATGCTCAAAATGCAGAACGTCAGCGGGCTCATCTACATAAGCGGCGGGTACAACAGCGACTACAAGGAGCTGGCCGACATCCCCACCGTGTTTATCGACCGCGTCCCGAACCGCACCCGGAATACCGAAAAGTTTGTGATGATCGAATCGGATAACCGCCAGGGCGGCTATATCGCCACCCGGGAGCTGCTGGAAAAAGGTTGCCGCCGGATTCTAATGCTGACTGATCGTCGCCGTCTCTCCAGCCAGGAGGAACGTGTCGATGGGTATATCGGCGCACATGCGGATTATCGCATTCCCTACGATGAAAAATATATCATCGATCTTGACCGCATTGACTTCCGGAGCGCCCACGACAAGATCACTGCGCTGCTTGAGGACGGGATGGCGTTCGACGGCGTTTTCGCCACCACCGACTGGCTGGCGCTGGGCGCCTATGTCGCCCTGGTCACTCATCGCGTACGGGTACCGGAGCAGGTGAAAATCGTCGGCTTTGACGATATTTCCGTCGCTGAGTTTAACGCCCTGCCGATTACGACGGTGCATCAGCAGGTGGACATCATCGGGCAGACGGCGGTCAAATCGCTGTTGCAGATGGTACAGAGCAAACCGGTCAAGAACCGTGAAAATGTGGTTCCGGTTTATCTGGTGAAACGTCAATCCACCTGATCTTTCTCCATTATGGTTATTCCAGCTGTGCCGGTCTCCGGATTCTTTTGGGACTAGTTTTGGATCGGGAAGAGACCGGGAAGAGACTAGGAAGAAACCAGGAAAAGTCCAGGAAGAACGAAGCAGGAAAATTCAGGTCGCAGAGCACGGAAAAACCGATGTTCTGCATTTTCGTGCCGGAAGAGTAAACGTTTACGCGCTTCTGTTTCCCGCCGCCGTCTCCGGCCGAGGAATCGAGGAGGTTTTTTCGCGGCGGCCGGCAGGTGAAAAACGGATTGAGGATGGAGGAAATGGTTACGCGCCACCGCGCTTTCCGATTTTTTCTCCGAATCGGCAGGGGAGAAAGACGCCGGGCAGGAAACGGCGGCAAGAAAAGGCGTCGAGCGCAGAAAATGCCGCGTATGTTTCGAGCATACCCTCTGAATACAAAGGGCAGCATGCCTGTCGGCGGCCAAAACAGGGCCGGACGGCGTTCTCGTCCTCGGCGGGCGCCGGCCCGGCAGTGAGGATAACGCAGACGGCGGATTTTCCGCCCCGAATAACCGCGTTATCTTTTGTACATGGAGGGTAAAGAGTCTTGATTGAATAAAGAGAGGATGCAACCGATGAACCGTACGATGGAGCCGGCAGGTATGCCGAGGAAAGCTGGAAAAGAGAAAAAGCCGCCGATTTTTTCGGCGTCGCTGATGTGCATGAACATGCTGGAAATGAAAGAGCAGTTCCGCGTCCTCAACGAGCGGATCCAGATGTATCATGTGGATATCATGGACGGCCACTTCTGCAAAAATATTACGCTGTCTCCGGATTTTGTCAAGGTGTGCGCCTCGGTGGCGAAGCATCCGATCGACGTCCACCTGATGGTGGAATACCCTGGGGATTATATCGACCAGCTGATCGCCTGCGGCGCGGGAGTGATTTCTCCCCATGCGGAAACCATTAACGTGGACGCGTTCCGAACCATCGATAAGGTGAAATCGGCCGGCTGCCAGATGGGCGTGGTGCTGAATCCGGCCACCCCGTTGAGCGCGGTATCCTATTATTTAAATCACATCGATCTGCTGACCATCATGACGGTGGACGTGGGGTACTCCGGCGGCAAATTCGTGCCGGAGATGCTGGAAAAGATCCGCGAGGCGGTCCGTATTCGGGAGGAACGGGGCCTGCATTATGTCATCCAGGTGGACGGCGCCTGCAACGCCGCCAATTTTAAGGCGATGGACGAAGCGGGCGCCGAGGCGTATGTGGTCGGCAATACCGGTCTGTTCGCCATGGATCCCGATCTCAGCCGGGCGGCGGATCTCTTATATGAAAACTTTTCCCGGGAGACCGGATACCGCCTGTAAACATACGGAGTGGTCAAGGAAAGGCCGAATGGAACGGACGGCGCGCTGAGCGTCGCCGGGAACAGGGTGCTGTCCGCCGCCGTATGGACGGCGTGACAGGTAAGGAAAAGCAAAGATAGAGAAAAAGAGGAGAAAAGGGCTGATTTACCCCTCCCCGGTATTCCCTTCACTGGATCGGGAAACGGGGAATGACGGGCCGCCGAAGCAAGCTGCGGCGACCGTGGGCAATCAAGAATAAGGGAGGCATTTCCAGCTATGCGACCGACATGTATTATGGGTATGGACATCGGCGGCACCAACGTCCGTGCCGGCCTGGTGGATAAAGAGAATACACTGTATAGCTTTCGGATCATCAACACTCAGGCTATGCGGACGGAAGGAAAAGGGTTCGTTGAAAGTCTGGCGGACCGGATAGAGGTGTATCTCGAGGAGCATAGAGAGGATTTTGAAATCGTCGGCGTTTCGGTGGGGCTTCCGTCCACCATCGACAAGGCCCGGCGTGTGGTCCTGTCCACCCCGAATATCGAAGGGCTGAACAATATCCCGATCGCCGATATCCTGGAAAAGCGGCTGAAACTGCCGGTGTATATCAACCGCGACGTGAACATGCTGTTTTACCGTGACCTGAGCCAGTTTCACATCAGCAACGGCTGCGTGGCTCTGGGCTGTTATATCGGAACCGGCTTCGGGAATGCCGTTTATGTGAACGGGGACATCCTGTTGGGAAAAAACGGCGTGGCCGGCGAACTGGGGCATATCCCTATGGTCGGCCAACGCGGGCGCTGCGGCTGCGGAAACGAAGCGTGCATCGAGATTCGCGCCTCCGGCCGGTACCTGGAGGAGCTGGTAGCTACGAAATTCCCGGATGTGGAGATCGGCAAGGTTTTCACCAAATACGCCGATCATCCGCTGATCGAGGAATATATTGAGTATCTTTCCATTCCAATTGCCACGGAAATTAATATTTTCGATCCGGACTATATCGTGCTGGGCGGCGGCATTCTGCAGATGGAAGCGTTCCCGGTCGCCCGGCTGGAAGCGGATATTTACCGGCATTCCCGCAAGCCGTATCCGGCGGATAACCTGGTGATCCTGTATTCCGAGGCGGCGCAGGAGAACGGCGTGATCGGCGCGGGCATTTATGGTTTCGCGACGCGTGAAAAGGTGAATAAAACTTCCGCCATTCAGCAAAAGCGGGCCTGACACGCTCTAGACCGCGTGAAAGGGTAGCCGGGGCGAAGCACGGAAAATGGGAGAGCAGCGGGGGAGAACGAGGCCATGATCAGCTTTGACGGACAAATCTGGCGTATACAAAACAACAGCTTCCTCTATTGCATCGGTTTGTTTGACCGGCAGGTGGCCCATATCGGGATGCTGCCTCAGGGTTCTCCCCTGTCCCTGAGCGCGGAAGCAGTCCGCCGCCGGTGGGCGCTGCTCCCGTCGGAGGTATACCTGAACGTCAACGACGAAGGGATGGAATACTGCCACGGCGCGCGCTATCTGCAGCCACAGGCCAGTGAGCGCGCCGTTTATCAGGAGTATTATGTGCAGACCCACTGGGATTCGGCGGAGCTGGTGATCGTCCTGCGGGATGAAAAAACCGGCGCTCTGGTGGAACTGCATTACCGAACCTGTGATCGTTCCCCCGGCCTTTCCCGTTTTACGGTGGTCCGCAACGGCGGGCGGGAGCCGCTGAAGCTCAACCATGTTTCCTCCTTTACCATGCATAATTTTCCCTACCTCGGAAAGGCTCTTCCGAAGGCGCTTTCCAAGGCGGAAGGCTTGGATGAGCTGTATCTGCATTCCTTCCCCTCCCAGTGGGACTATGAGGCGGAGCACCGCCGCGAGTCCTTCGCGTCGCTGGGACTGTATCCTTCCTGCTGCCGCAAGGCGTTCCATGTGGAAAGCAATTCCGCCTGGTCCAGCGGGGAGTTTATCCCCACCTTTGCCGTGGAAGAGCCCGCCGCCGGCCTGACCTGGGCGGTCGAGATCGAGCACAGCGCCGCCTGGCGGTTTGAACTCAGCGCCGGCGGGCTGGAGGGAGAGCATTATTATTACATGCAGGGAGGCTGCGGCAATACCCGTCATGCGGGTTGGCATGTTACCCTCCCGCCCGGCGGACGGTTCGAGACCCCCGCCTGTACCCTGGCGGTGGCGCGGGGCGGGCTGGATGAGGCGATGAACGCGCTGCATACCCATCAGCTGCAGGTTTTTCTGCGGAGGAACGATGTGCTGAAAACCATGCCCGTCGTGTATAACGAATACATTTCCTCCGGCGGAGACGCCGATGAGAAAAGCGTTCTGGAGCAGATTCCCTATGCGCAGAACATGGGGGCGGAATGCTTTGTGATCGACTCCGGCTGGTACGCCCGCAAAGGGACGGGGGACGCCCGTTCCGCGTGGTGGTTGACGGTGGGCGACTGGGAGGATACGAAGGAACGCTGGCCGCACGGACTGGCGGAGGCCGCCCGCGCGATCCGGCGCAGCGGCCTGATCCCCGGCATCTGGCTGGAGCCGGAATGCGTGGGACGGCTTTCCCGCGCGTTCGAGGATACGGCCCTTCCCCTGATGACGGTGGACGGAAGGCCGGTGGAAGACGATAACCGCCGTTTCCTTAACTTTGCGGACGAGCGGGCGAGGGAGCGGATGGACGGAATCATCGGCCGGCTATATGACGAGGGCTTCCGTTACTTCAAATTGGATTTCAACAGCGACTGGTTCCCCGGCTGCGACAACGCGGAGGGAAGTCCGGCTCACGGCGGGCTGCTCCATATACGGGGCTACGCAGGCTGGCTTCGCGCGCTGCGGGACCGGTATCCCGACATCCTGATCGAAAACTGCGCGAGCGGCGGGATGCGGATGGACTACGGCATCCTGCCCTATGCCGACCTGGTTTCCATCTCGGATCAGGGAGACCCCGGCTGTCTTGCCAACCTTTTTTACAGCGTAAGCCGGGTGGTGCATCCCGCCCAGATGGGGAGCTGGAGCCTGCTGCATCCGCAGCAGAACGCCTCCCAAATGGCGCTGTCCCTGATCAATTCCATGCTGGGACGGCTGACGCTGGGAGGGGAGGTTACCCGTCTCAAGCCGGCGCAGATGAAGCTGATCCAGCGCGCAACCGCGTTGTATAAGAGCTATCGCAGCCGGCTGGTGCAGGATCCCCAGGTGTATCATCTGACGCCGGATATCGGTCAGTATGAAAACGCCGGAACGCTGGCGCTGGAATTCAGCTGCCATGGCGGACGGCACCTTTTCCTCGCCGTCTGGCGGCTGAACACGCCGGAAGCGTCGGTTTCCCTCCGGCTGAGGGATGTGAGCCGGCAGGCGGTCTATACTGTTCGCGCGTTCCCGGGCGGACCGGAAGGGCCGCTTTCCGGGAGCGAGTTGGCGGAGGGGTATACGCTGACCCTGCCTGTGAAGAACAGCGCCGTGCTCCTGTGGCTGGAAAAACAGACGGGGGAAAGCTCTCGATAAAAACGCATATCGCCGGCGGTTCCGCCGGATACAGAAAGGATGGTTTTTATGCTGTCAAAAGAAAAAATCGCCGAGGCGCGCGCGCGTGCGCTGGAGTATTTTGAACGCGCCCACATCGTCCTGACCGACGAAGAGAAGGCCAACGTGGAAATCGCCGATATGGGGCTGGGGGATCTGGATACGATGGGGCTGCAGCTGGTGACCTATGTCAGCACCGAGCGCTGCTCCGCCAAGGAACTGGTGCTTTTCCCCTATCAGACCTGCCCGGAGCACCGGCATCCGCCGCTCAGCCCGACCAATCCCGGCAAGGAGGAGACCTTCCGCTGCCGGTACGGCGAGGTTTATGTGTATGTGGACGGCGAGCCGACCGAAAACATCGCCGCCAAAATCCCCGCCGGCAAAGAAGAGTATTTCACCGCGCGGCATGAGATCGTGCTGCATCCCGGTGAGCAGTTCACGCTAGTCCCCAACACCCGGCACTGGTTCCAGGCGGGGCCGGAGGGCTGTATCGTGTCCGAGTTTTCCACCAAGAATGTGGACGAGGAGGATATCTTCACCGATCCGGCGATCATCCGTATGCCGGACATGCCGGAATAAGGCCTGCTGCCGCGGCCAAGCGGCGCCCACCGCAAAAATAAAAAGGAACGCACGCCGGCGAATGCCCGCCGGCGTGCGTTCCTTTTTATTTTTGCGTCATTATGGAGCCGTAAGCGTCTTTGTGGCCAATCGTCAGCCGGGATTTCCGGCGGCGAAACAGAGCGTGTCGGGATATCCGTTGGAGCCGAACAGCCAGAAGCTTGCGTTTTCCTCTTTTCCTGTCACCGGATAAAGAAAGGACCAGACCGTTTATTTTTCCCGGTCTTTCTCCTTTTCCGGCTTTTTCCGGGGCTCGGCAAGGCTGTCCAGAATCCGCGCGGCTGCAATACGGCGGGCGTTGGCTTCCAGGGCCAGACGTATCACCAGCCGATACCGGGCTTCGGCATCCTGCTCCGGCGTGGTTTTTATCTGCTCCACCACATCGTCCAGCGCCTGGTTCTGAGCCACCGCAAATTCCGGATACTGGCTTTCCACATCCCGCCCCTCGGTCAGGCCGTGAATCAATGCGTCGATTTCCGGCAGGGAGAGGACGGTTTTCAGGGAACAGATCATCGAAAGCAGCGCAATATGATCCCGGTTGTATTTTTTCTTTTCCGGCCGGGGAAGCACGCCGTCCTTGACATAGTTGTTGATCATGCTCGGGGTAAGCAGCCGCTCGCCGCCGGTGGAAAACGGCTCGAGCTGACGATTCATGAAAGTAATTACCTGATCCATATACAACTCGAGCTCGGGAAGCCGCTCCCAAGTCGCGGATTCGTACTGCTCCATGCTGTCGATCCATTTTTTCAGGTTGTCCAGTCTGTCTTCCGGCTGCATCATGGGAACCGATCCCTTCCTTGTTGAAGAATAAATGGAGGAATATTCCGGATAGCTTATGAAAACGATAAAACAGGGCATAATGAATCCGGCGGAACCGGGATTATCAACCATGCGCCGCCCGGCCGGGTTCTCTGCCGGCGCTTTCCAGGGGGAGAAATGTTGTCGCATTTTTCTAAACGACATTATAGCATAAGCCCATATGGGGTGCAAGAAAATTTGAAGCTCCTGACAGAGTTATAAAAATGAACGAAGCCTATTATTAAAACAAGATAGGGAGGGCGACGGATGGATATGGCAGGACATGTCACAATCTGGGGAGACAGCGTGATGCGGGGCGTCATTTATAACGAGGAGAAGGGCCGCTATACGCTCCTGGATGAAAACAGCGCCGACCGGGCGTCCCGCCGGCTGGGGCTGACGCTGAACAATCGCGCCCGGATGGGCTGCACGGTGACCAAAGGTCTTGCCATCCTGAAACGGGACCTGTGCACGGAAATGGCCTGCGACGCGGCGCTGATCGAATTCGGCGGCAACGACTGCGATTACGACTGGGCGGAGATAGCCGCCCGTCCGGAGGAGGAGCATCAGCCTCGGACATCCCTTGCACTGTTCTCCGCCAGCCTGAAAGAAATGGTGGAAGCGGTTCGAATGAAGGGGATTCTTCCAGTGATGATGACCCTGCCGCCGATCGACGCCGAACGGTATTTCCGCTTTTTTACCCGGAACGACCTGAATGGGGAAAACATCCGGAAGTGGCTGGGCGACGTCCAGCATATCTACCGCTGGCATGAGCGGTATAACGCCGCCGTGACGCGGGTAGCCAGGGAATGCGACTGTCCGCTGGCCGGGGTGCGGGAGGCGTTCCTCAGCGAACGGAACGTCGGCGAGCTGCTTTGCGCCGACGGCATCCACCCCAACCGGAAGGGGCACGCGTTGATAGAATCGGTGCTCGAGGGCTTTGGCCTGTCGCTTGAACGGCAGGCGGGCTGGGCGGTTTCCGCCTGCTGATTTCAGGAGCGTATACGCCGGAGGAACGGACGGCTTTCGCGGACTTATAGGAATAGGGAACGGCGTTTAAGAAGAATATGCCGGCCGAAAGAAGCGAATGGCTTTCGGCTGGCATTTTTTGTCTTTCTATGTTAAAATGGCGCTGAGAGCCACGACGCTGTGTCCTTATACGATATGCGGCCAATCCATTGAGCGGAGGTGCCGGAAAGCCGTTTTATTTTACTATGGCCAAAATCGATACAGTGAGTTGCTAATTTCTCCGCTTATTATTCTGGGACTTTGCTTTCCTTATTTTTCCGCTCTGCTGGGAAGGGGTAAGGGGATAAAAGCGGGCGACGTATTTATTTTTTCCGCCGCAGGATTGGCTGCCGCCTGCTTTTATTGGAATTACCTGGGCTACCTAGGCCCCAGCTTTTCGCTGCTTGCGCTTGTCAACAGCGTGTTTTTTACAGCCTATTCCGTGTGGCGCCTGTTGCTCTATTGGCGGGTCCCGCGGCTGGACTGAAGGAGAAAATTTTACAGGAAACGAACTTTTTAAGGAGATGACCGCCTGATGACCAATCCGGTACTGGAGACTATCCGCGCGCGCCGCAGCGTGCGGAAATATACCGGCGAGCCGGTCCCCGGCGACGCGCTGGGTGCGATCGTTGAGGCCGGACGCTGGGCGCCGAGCGGCGGCAACAGCCAGAGCGCCCATTTTCTCGTGATCAAAAACGCCGCCGTGCTGGCGGAGCTGAAGGCGCTGGTCATGGAGGAATTCCGGAAAATGGAGATTGCTCCCGACACCTACGCGTCCCTGAAATCCGCCATCCTCCAGAGTAAACGGGGGAAGTACGACTTCCTGTACGGCGCGCCGGCGCTGGTGGTGGTGGCCAACCGGAGGGGCTATGGGAACGCCATGGCCGATTCCGCCGCCGCGATTGAAAACATGCTGCTCGCCGCGGCCTCCCTGGGGATCGGGGCCTGCTGGATCAATCAGCTGCGCTGGCTGTCGGACAACAAAGCAGTGATGGAAAAGCTGGCGGCCCTCGGGATTCCGGAAAGCGAAATGGTATGCGGCGCGGCGGCGCTCGGTCTCCCGGCGGGGGAACTCTCCCGGCCGCCTGAGAGAAAGGGCAATCCCGTTACCGTAATCGACTGAACCGCGCCGGTTCCTTTTTCCCGGCGCGTTCCGCCGTCGGATTTTCCAAAAATGCGGCCTTTCCGGTTCCTGATTTTTTCTTGACAAACGCCGGCCCCGGGTTTATGATGAAAAAGCGAAGAATTTGTGCGGGATATCCCCGCCATATGGAACAATCGGCGATAAAAGGAGTTTCTCATGGACGGTTCGGCGCTTGGTAATAAGCAGAAACGATTTAGCGGCTTTTTTTGCTTCGGTCATTATTTTGGCCGGGGCTATTTTTGCTGTGTGAATCGTGCCGTGAGAGAACCGAACTGACCGGGTATACGGAAAGTATCAAAGGTGGGGCTCATGGACGATGAGCCCCACCTTTTTATCGCTTTCGGCGTTTCTTCGCCGCCCGGAAGCGAATTTCGGAAGTTTTTTAAGTATGGCCGTTATAGAAAGGAAGAGCTGTTATGATTATTGTACTCAAGCCCGGAGTCACCCGCGAACAGGTGGCGGAATTCTCCGCCATGCTGGAAAGCCGCAACGACGTCAAGGTGAACGCCTGGTACGGCGAGCATTCCATTGTGCTCGGCCTGCTCGGCGACACCGCGACGGTGGACAGCGAGTTCATCGGCGCGCAGAAGATTGTGGAGAGCGTCAAGCGGGTGCAGGAGCCATATAAGAAGGCCAACCGCAAGTTCCATCCGGACGACACCGTGATCGACCTCGGCCACGGTTCGGTCATCGGCGGGGGAAAGCTCGGCATTATCGCCGGCCCCTGCTCGGTGGAATGCGAGGAGCAGATTGTCGAGGTAGCCGGGGACGTGAAGGAAGCCGGCGCCGCTTTCCTGCGCGGGGGGGCGTTCAAGCCCCGTACCTCCCCCTACGCGTTCCAGGGCCTGCGGGCCAGCGGGCTGGAGCTGCTCCGCCACGCGCGGGAAAAGACCGGCCTGCCCATTGTGACCGAGATCATGTCCCCCGCCCATCTGGTGCTTTTCGAGGACGTGGACATCATCCAGGTCGGAGCGCGGAACATGCAGAATTTCGAGCTGCTCAAGGAGCTGGGAAAATGCGACAAGCCCATTCTGCTCAAGCGGGGGCTTGCCAACACCATTGAAGAGCTGCTGATGAGCGCCGAATACATCATGGCCGCCGGCAACGACAAGGTCATGCTCTGTGAGCGGGGAATCCGCACCTTTGAGACCATGACCCGCAACACGCTGGACATTTCGGCCGTTCCCCTGCTCAAGAGCCTGTCCCACCTTCCGGTGGTGGTGGACCCGAGCCACGCGGCGGGCATCAGCGCGCTGGTGGAGCCGCTGGCCCTCGCCGCGGTCGCGGCCGGTGCGGATGGACTGATTATCGAGGTGCACAACGACCCACCCCGCGCCCTTTCGGACGGCGCGCAGTCCCTCACCCCCGCGCAGTTCCGCCATCTTTCCGCCCGCATCGCGGATGTGGCGCCCCTGTTCGGCAAAGAGGTGGCCCGGCGGGAAGAGCCAGCCCAGGCGGGAGCCCAGGCTTGAGCCCCGGGCTGGAGCCGGAACGAAACGCCGGAAAACGGCGGAAAGGCGGACAGATAGGATGAACGGGAAAAGCCGGAAAAACGGAAAACAGACGATCGCCGTGGCGGGCCTGGGACTGATCGGCGGCTCCCTCGCCCGGGCGCTGAAGGCGTACACCTCCTGCACCGTAATCGGGGTGAACCGGAACACGGCGGTGGAGGCGGAGGCCCTCGCCGCCCGCGCGGTCGACCGGACCGGGATCGGCGCGATGCGGGAGGCGGAGCTGCTGATCCTTGCTCTGCCTCCCCGCGCTGCGGCGGCCTTCCTGCGGGAGCACGCCTCGTCTTTGAAGCCGGGGACGCTGGTGACCGACGTGTGCGGGGTCAAACGGGCTGTCATCGCGGAATGCGAACCGATCTGCCGGGAAAACGGGCTGATTTTCCTCGGCGGCCATCCCATGGCAGGGAAGGAGACCAGCGGCTTCTCGAACGCCGACGCGGGGTTGTTCCGGGGGGCGTCCTACATCCTCACCCCCACGCCGGAAACGCCGCCGGAGGCGGTGGAAACGATGCGGGAGCTGGCGGCCGCTATCGGCTGCGCGCGGGTCACCGTCACTACGCCGGAGGAGCATGACCGGATGATCGCGTTCACCTCCCAGCTTCCCCATGTGCTGGCCGGAGCCTATGTGAAATCCCCCTGCTGTCCGCAGCATCACGGCTTTTCGGCGGGGAGCTATCGGGACGTATCCCGGGTCGCCTCTGTGGACGAGACGCTGTGGACGCAGCTGTTTCTTCTTAATGCCGACGACCTCTGCGCCGAGATTGACCCCCTGATCGACAACCTGCGCGCCTGCCGGGACGCGGTGGCGGCGGGGGACGCCGAGCGGCTGGAGACGGTGCTCCGCGAGGGACGGCTCCGCAAGCAGGAAGCGGACCCCCGCCGGTGACGGCCGTTCCCCCCGGTTAGACTGATTGGCTGAATAGAGAAAGAAGGACGCGCTATGAAAACGCTGCGGGTACAAACGGCCCGGCCGTACGACATTTTTATCGGCTCCGGCCTCCTGGACCGGGCCGGAGAGCTCAGCCGGGAGGTGAACGGCGGAAGCCGGGCCCTGATCGTTACCGATTCGAACGTAGGACCCCTGTATGCCGCGCGGGCGGGCGCCTCCCTGCGCGCTGCGGGCTACCGGACGGAGACGTTCACCTTCCCAGCCGGGGAGGAGAGCAAGCGGCTGGCCACGGTGGAGGAAATCTACGGCGCGCTGGCGGCCGGCGGCTTTACCCGCGCGGATCTGGTGGTCGCGTTGGGCGGCGGGGTGACCGGGGACATGGCCGGCTTTGCGGCCGCCACCTTCCTGCGGGGGATCGACTTCGTGCAGATTCCCACCTCCCTGCTCGCGCAGGTGGACTCCTCGGTGGGCGGAAAGACCGGGGTGGACATCCCGGCCGGGAAAAACCTGATCGGCGCGTTCTGGCAGCCGGTCCGGGTGCTGGCCGACCTGGACGCGCTGGATACCCTCCCCCCCGCGTTCGTGACCGACGGCCTGGGGGAGATCGTGAAATACGCCTGCATCCGCCCCTGCCCCGATGAAAAGACGGGAGAACGCCTTTTCGATCGGCTGGAACGGGGGAACGCGCTTTCCCCGGCCAACCGGGAGGACACCATTTTTACCTGCATCGACTGCAAGCGGGGCGTGGTGGAACGGGACGAGCGGGAGACCGGGGAGCGCAAGCTGCTGAATTTCGGCCACACCCTCGGCCACGCGCTGGAAAAATATTACAACTATGCGGGGCCGACCCACGGCTGCGCCGTCGCGGTCGGGATGGCGCGGCTCACCGCCGCCTCCGAGCGGGAGGGATTGACCGTCCCCGGCACGACGGCCCGGCTGACCGCCCTGCTGGCTTCCCTGGGCCTTCCGACGGACGACCCCGCCGGGCTGACGGACTGGCTCCCCTGCGCCGGAATGGATAAAAAGCGTACGGGGAAGGAGATCGACCTCGTTTTGCTGCGGGAGATCGGGGACGCGTTTGTCCACCGCCTGCCGATGGACCGGCTGGAGGCGTTTGTGACCGGTCGGTAAGGCCCGACAGGAGGAAACGGCATGGAATCCTTTATGGAGCTTGCTCTTCGGCGGCAGAGCTGCCGGAAATACGACGGCCGGCCGGTGGAGACCGAACGGCTGACCGCCTGCGTCGAAGCGGCGCGGCTGGCCCCCTCCGCCTGCAATGGCCAGCCCTGGCGGTTTGTGGTCGTGAACGGCGGGGAGAAGGCGAAGGCCCTCGCCCGCTGCGCGCAGGGGCAGGGGATGAATAAAACCATCGACACCAGCCCGGCGTTCATCGTGGTGTCGCAGGCGAAAAGCAACCTGTCCTCCCGTGCCGGGGGGCTGCTGAAGGGGCAGGATTACGCCAGCGTGGATATCGGCCTGGCCGCTGCCCATCTGTGCTTTGAGGCGGCGGATCAGGGGCTCTCCACCTGCCTGCTCGGCTGGTTTGACGAGGGAAAGGTCAAAAAGCTGCTGGACATCCCCCGCGGAGAGCGGGTTCGGCTGCTGATGGCGGTGGGATACGCCGGAAATCCCCGCATTCACCGCAAGCAGCGAAAGCCGATAGAAGAAATTTGCCGTATTTTTGACGAGACCGGCACGGAAAGGACGGAAGCGTGATGACGAACCCCACACAGACAGGCGCCGGCCCGCTGCCCGTGCGGGGGACTCCCGCCCGGGTACAGGTCGGCCCGTATCCCGCCGGCGGCCCGCCTGTTCGGGGGACGATCACTCCTCCCCCCTCCAAATCCGCCGCCCACCGCGCCCTGCTCTGCGCCGCCCTCGCCGGCGGCGGAACGGTACGGGGAATCACCGATTCAGAGGATATGCAAGCGACCTTAAGGGCGCTCCCGGCCCTGGGGGCGAGCCCTGCGGCGGAGAAGGAAGCCGTGAGCGCCTCCCGGGTCGTGACCTTTACCCCCGCCGCGCCTCCCGCCGGCGGCCCGGTAACGGTGGACTGCGGGGAGAGCGGGTCCACCCTGCGGTTTCTCATCCCTCTTTTTGCGGCGAAGGGCATTCCCGCCGTGTTTACCGGCCGGGGCCGGCTGCCGGAGCGTCCGCTCGGCGTCTATGCCGACTGCCTGCCCGGCCATGGCGTGACGCTTTCCGGGCCGGGCGATGGGAAGAGCCTGCCGCTGTCCGTTTCCGGACGGCTTCAGGCTGGGCAGTATGTCCTGCCGGGGGACGTGTCCAGCCAATTTATTACCGGCCTGCTTCTCGCCCTGCCGCTTTGTGAGGGAGACAGCGAAATCGTGTTGTCCACCCCGCTGGAATCGGCGGCCTATGTGACCATGACCGTGGAGGCGATGGCCCGCGCCGGGGTGGCGGTGGAGACGACCTCCTTCGGCTGGCGGGTTTCCGGCGGGCAGGCTTACCGCCCGCACGAGGAAACGGTGGAGGCCGACTGGTCCCAGGCGGCGTTCCTACTCGCGGCGGGCGCGCTGGGCGGCGAAATCGCCCTGACGGGGCTGAACCCGCGCTCCTCCCAGGGGGACCGGGAAGCGCTGGCGCTGTTTCGCCGCTTCGGTGCGGATATTACCGAAGCGGGCGGGCGGGTGCTCTGCCGCCGCGCCCCCCTGCATGGGATCGACATCGACGCTTCCCAGATTCCCGACCTTGTGCCGATTCTGGCCGTGACCGCCGCCTTGGCGGAGGGAACTACCCGGATCACCGGCGCGGCGCGGCTGCGGCTGAAGGAAAGCGACCGGCTGGCTGCGACCGCCCACTGTCTCCGCCTGCTCGGCGGCCGGGCGGAGGAACGGCCCGACGGCCTGGTGATCGAGGGCCGCCCCTTCCTGGAAGGCGGGGAGGTCCCCGGCTACAACGACCACCGCATCGTGATGAGCATGGCGGTCGCCGCCCTCGGCTGCCGCGGGCCGGTGACGATTGGGGACGCGGGAAGCGTCCGGAAAAGCTGGCCCGCGTTTTTCACAGATTATCAGCGAATAGGAGGGGCTGTGCATGTCCTCGAATATCGGTAACCGTGTCCGCCTGTCCATCTTTGGGGAAAGCCACGGCGCGGCCATCGGCTGTGTGCTCGACGGCCTGCCTGCCGGCGAAGCGCTGGACTGGAAGGAAATCCTTGTCCAGATGGGTCGCCGCGCCCCCGGACGGGACAAAACCTCCACCCCCCGGCGGGAGAGCGATACGCCCCAAATCCTGTCCGGCACACTGGGAAATGCAGAGGACGGCACCCTGCGTACCACCGGCGCGCCCCTCGCCATGATGATTCAAAATGAAAACACCCGTTCCGGGGATTATGAGGAGCTGTCCCGCCTTCCCCGTCCGGGACACGCCGATTATCCAGGCTTTGTGCGGTACGGCGGGTATAACGACGTGCGGGGCGGCGGCCATTTCAGCGGCCGGCTGACCGCTCCGCTGGTGTTCGCCGGCGCGGTCTGCCGTCAGATTCTTCGCCGCCGGGGCGTGACGATCGGCGGGCATATTCTGGAGATCGCCGGGGTCTCCGACCGCCGCTTTGACCCGGTCGCCGTGAACGCCGGCATGCTGGAGGGGCTGTCCGTCCGCCCCTTCGCCCTGCTGGATTCCTCGGTCGAAACCCGGATGCGGGAACGGGTGGAGGCAGCCCGGATGGACTGCGACAGCGTCGGCGGGATTGTGGAGGTCGCGGCGGTCGGCCTGCCCGCCGGGATCGGCTCCCCCATGTTCGAGGGGATGGAAAACCGGCTGGCCGCGCTGCTCTTTGGCGTCCCCGCCGTGAAGGGTGTGGAGTTCGGGGAGGGCTTCGGCTTCGCCGGAATGCGGGGAAGCGAGGCGAACGACCCTTATTCCTACGGAAAGGACGGCCGGATTCGGACCACCGCCAACCACAACGGCGGCCTGCTCGGCGGCATCACCAATGGGATGCCCCTGATACTGCGGGCGGCGGTCAAGCCCACCGCCTCTATCGGGAAGCCCCAGCGAACGGTCGATTTGGTGTCCGGCCGGGAGGCGGAGCTGATCGTCAAGGGGCGGCATGACCCCTGTATCGTTCCCCGCGCCCTGCCGGTGGTTGAAGCGGCGGTCGCCTTCGGCCTATTGGACGCGCTGGAGACCGAAGCGCCCTCCGGCTGACGGCCTTTTTCCTGCGGTTCCGCCGCTGGGGCGACAGAGCCCGCTTTCGGCGGGAGAAAATCCCCCATCCGGGAAAGAATGGAGTTTCTTATGAAAGAGTTAACGGAAATCCGCGCGGACATCGACCGGCTTGACACGGAGCTGGTGGCGCTGCTCTGCGAACGGATGGATTGCGCCGGGCAGGTGGCGGACTATAAGGCCGCGCACCATCTCCCCGTCCTGAACGAGGAGCGGGAGCACGAGGTGCTCCGGCATGTGCGGGAGCTGGGCGAGACGTACCAGGAGGGTTATGGCGGCGCCGCTTCCCTCGTGTTCTCCACCATGATGGACGCATCCCGCGCCCTTCAGCACCGAAAGCTGGCCGCGGGTGCCGCCCTGCGGGAACACCTGGACAGCGCGGAACGCGCCCTAATCCCGGCCCGCCGGGCGCGGGTGGTCTGCCAGGGAGTGTCCGGTGCGTATTCGGATGAGGCGGCCGGCCGGCTGTTCCCCGGTGCGTCCCCCCGTTTTGTCCCCACCTTTGCCGATGTTTTCGCCGCTGTGGCGGACGGTTCGGCCGATTATGGCGTCCTGCCGGTGGAAAACTCCTCCGCCGGATCGGTGAACGAGGTGTACGACCTGGTGATGAAGCACCGTTTTTCCATCGCCGCTGCGGTGGAGGTACCGGTCCGCCATTGCCTTCTGGCCTGTCCCGGCGCGGCGAGAGAGGGATTGACCGCTGTGTATTCCAAGCAGGAGGCGCTTGCCCAGTGCGCGGACTATATCGCCGCTCACGGTCTGGAAGCCCGGCAGTACAGCAACACCGCCGCCGCCGCCGAGATGGTGGCGGAAAGCAGGGATGTTACCCTCGGCGCCATTGCGTCCGAAAAGGCGGCGGAAATTTACGGATTGGAGATAATTGAAAAAAATATACAATCCGCCTATGATAATTGCACCCGCTTTATCGCCATTTCCCGGGAACTGGTGATCCCTGCCGATGCCAATAAGATCAGCCTGATCTTTGCCCTGCCCCATGTCACCGGCTCGCTTTACCGCACCCTTTCCCGTTTTGCGATGGCAGGGCTGAACCTGACCAAGCTGGAGAGCCGCCCCATCCGCGGACGGGGCTTTGAGTACAATTTTTATTTGGATTTCGAAGGTTCGCTGTCCCATCCCGGCACCGTGGATATGCTCTGCGCCCTGTCGGAGGAAATGCCTGCGTTCACCTTCCTCGGCAATTACCGGGAGGAGGACACGCTGGAAAAATAAGGCGTGAATCATCGCTCCGGATCGCAGAAAGCCACATTTTTCGTAGAAAAACGGAAAAATTTCGGGAAAAACCAGAATAAAATCTTAAGAAGTGATTATAAACCGGCGCAGTCGGTTGCTTTTGCCGGATTTTTCACATATAATAAAGGCGAAAACGGCTTGAATGCCGTACGGAAAGGAGGGAACGATTCCGGATGAAGAAAAAAGAAAAGAGCGCTTCGGCTTCGGGGCTGCCGCCCTTCCCCAAAACCCGCGCCGGACTGCGGCAGTACGCCGATTTCGCGATGCGAAAATACTGGCACGCGCTGCTGTTCCTCGGCTATCTTATCCTGATGCCGCAGTTCGCGCTGCTGGAGAAATATATCGTTCCCCAATACTGGATCAGCTGCCCGCTCGATCAGGTGATCCCTTTCCTGCCGGTATTCGTGATTCCGTATGTACTGTGGTTCCCCATGATTGCCGTGGTGCTGGTCGCCCTCTGCTTCAGCGACCGCGGGGATTTTGCCCGCACCATCCTTCTGCTTTACGCGGGGATGTCGCTGGCTATGCTGATCTGCCTGCTCTTCCCGCACGGCCAGCCTCTGCGGCCAATCGTCACCGAAAACGATATTTTCAGCCGGATGGTGCGGTATACGATTTACGCGAACGACACCAATACCAACACCTTCCCCAGCATCCATGTGCTCAACCAGCTGGCAATCCATATCGGGCTGTGCAAATCCAAGCTGTTCCGGGACCGGAAGGGCTGGAAGCGTTTTTCGCTGGTAATGACCATCCTGATCTGCGCCTCCACCTGCTTCATTAAGCAGCATTCGATTCTGGATGTGGCCGGTGCGCTGCTTCTGGAAATCCCGTTGTATTTTCTGGTGTTCCGGGTGGACTGGGGCCGCCTTGTGCCCGAACGCTGGAAGGAACGCGCCCGCGCCTGGGAGCTTCGCGGCAAGCTGAGCGACGGCTCGGAATATTGAGACGGGGAGAAACCTTGTTTCCCGGCGGAACCTGCTTTTTGAACGGGGAAACGGCGGCCGCTGCATTGGCGCTGTGTTCGGTGCGGCTGGTTCTAGCCGTCTGGAAGACTGTGCTGGAACAAACAGCAGGCTGGCTGCCGGGCTGTCAGCGGAATGAAGAACGAAGAAACGGCTGGGCAGTTATGTCCGGCCGTTTTTTGCTGTCGAGCGGGTTCGTCCGAATCCTCGTTATCAGAAAATGCGGGTGTACAGTTTTCGGGTTCCATGCTAGAATATAAGAATTGCAGGAACTGCGGAGACGAGGAACCTGCGGAATACGGGACATAAAGGAGGGCTATCTCATGCAGATTCGCGCCGCCGTTCCGGCGGATATGGAAGCGATCCTCGCGGAAGATCGCTGGGTGAGCAGGGAGATACTCTGTCAGAAAATCCGGGACAGGCAAGTCTATGTGGTCGTCGACAACGATCGCTTTGTGGGCTGGTTGCGATACGGGTTGTTCTGGGACAATGTCCCTTTTATGAATATGCTTCGTCTGACTGAAGAATACAGGGGAAAAGGCATCGGAAAAGCACTGGTGAAGCACTGGGAAAGGGAAATGCGGGCCCTTGGGTATTCGGTGGCGCTCACCTCAACCGCACAAACCGAATGTGCCCAGCATTTTTATGGAAAGCTGGGGTACCAAGCAATCGGCAGCTTTACACTAGCGGAGGAACCGCTGGAGCTTCTTTTCGCCAAGCTTCTTTAAACAGGCGGAAAGGAACGCGCAGAAAGTGTGGACGGGGTACTCAAATACCACCGCACTTTTTCAAAGCTGGTCAACGGCTTGGCGGCGGCCGACTTCCGGATCGAGGAAATGCGGGAGCCGCTCCTTTTTGTCCCCTTGATTCCTTTCAGCCTCTTCTGCTTTTGTAGGCTTAATCCCCAAATAGTCTTTTCTGCGTTCGGCAAAATATATTCCGAAATCCCGTAGCATTTCCGGGAATGGAACCGTACAGCCCTTCCGCATTTTTAACATAACGGCCTTGTCCTCCCTTTCCCTCAGTTTTCGTGCGATGGGTTTCGTGCATTTCTCGTCTTTTTAACCATTTCATGACCATCAAACAGAACCGCATTATCCCCGAAGGCGGAGGCCCTTGGGATAGCGGTTTTTCAGCGTGCCGCCCACCGCTTTCCCGAAGCCGGTGACCACGCCCTCCACCGCAACCGCCGTCCACCCGGAGCAGCCGGGCGCATTCACCGTCTCCCCGCGCAGGAAGGCGGTCAGCCGGGGATCGCCGCGGGACAGGTCAAGAAGGGAGCGGCAGTCTTCAGCTTGGGACGCCATAAACAACGCATGGCAGGGTTCCAGCCGGCCCGGCAGAAGCTCCGCCGCGGCGACTCCGGCCGCCAGCACCCCTAGCCCAGCCAGTGGAGGGAGCCCCGCCGGAAGCAGCCGGAGGATGTCGTTCACCGGCGTTGGCTCCCCCCATAAGGACTCTGAAAAGCACAAATTGTATAATTCTTGAAATTGTATACTATAAGTATCCATTGTTGGAGAGGAATTAAGGCGCTTTGCGCCTTTTTTGGTTTTTGCTTCCCGCAATCCTAGCGATTCCCGTGCTCCTTTTTGGCCCAGCCGGATACGCCGTCCGGGCGTCCCGCCATTTTTTCCGCTTTGGATGTGGATTCCTTCCGGCTGAAGAAGAGCCGGGAATTCCCCGGCGGGGGATTTCCCGACCAGGGATTCTTCAGAGGGAACTTCCCTCCGCCGGAGAAGGGCGAGAAAGTGCCCCTCTCCTCCATCGCCGGGGAGGATGCGCCGGCAGCGCTCCAGCGGAACGCCGGGATCGGGCAGGTCGGGGGAAAAAGAGCGGACAATTTCCCGGGAAAAGCCGGGACGGCCGAAGGGGAGGGCCGCGTCCAGCAGCTCATAGTCCGGATGAGCCGCGAGGAACCGGGCGATCAGGCACTCGTTTTCCTCCGGCGCGAAGGTGCAGGTGGAATAGACCAGCCGCCCGCCGGGAACGACCGCTCCGGCCGCCGCCCACAGGATTTCCTCCTGCCTGGCGGCGCAGAGCCGGATATTTTCCTCGCTCCACTGCTCCAGCGCGGCAGGCTCCTTCCGGAACATCCCTTCGCCCGAGCAGGGCGCGTCCACCAGCGCCGCGTCGAAAAAACCGGAAAGTCCAGCGCAGAGGGAGGGCGCATCCCGGCTGGACACTACCGCGTTCCGTACCCCGCACCGTTCAAGGTTCTGCAACAGAATCTGCGCCCGGGCGCGGACGTATTCGTTTGACCAGAGCAGTCCCTCCCCTTGCAAAGCGGCGGCGATCTGAGTGGATTTCCCACCCGGCGCGGCGCAGAGGTCGAGCACCCGTTCCCCCGGTCGGGGGGCGAGCAGGGTCACAGCCGAGGAGGCGGATGGCTCCTGCATATAGTACGCCCCGGCGTGGTGCAGGGGATCGGCTCCCGCCCGGAAAACCGGGTCGTCCAGATAGAAGCTGTCCAGCGCGAAGGGGGAAGGCGTCAACTTTCCCGGAAAGAGGGCGAGCAGCCGTTCCGGGGAGCATTTTAAGGGGTTGGCCCGCATCCCGCGCCGCAGGGGCAGGGTGTAGCCTTCATAAAAATCGGAGGCGGCGGAGCCCAGCAGGGCGTCCATCCGCCGGCGGAAGCCCGCCGGGAAGCTGTTTTCCACCAAATTCCGCCTTTCCGTTGAAAAATCTGCCGGCGCAGGCGGGCAATCCGCGACGATCTTCGGCGGTCCTCCCCGTTCCGGCTTTTTTGCTCTGAATAAAACCATAACGCAAGTATGGCCGCATGGTCAATAGTCTGGAAAAATTTTTTAGCTTTGGTTTACAAACGGAGCGAAGTTTTCTCGTTAATAATGAAACCAGTCGACAGGTTTTCCTAAAAACTAAAAATTCTAAAAAACTTCTTGACTTTTATCCTGCGTAAGGCTTTATGATTCCGATAGAACTTGAAAAGGAAGCGTTATTTGGTGATGTTACCAATAAACTCGGCATTTCCCATCCTGCACTACCATGCACTACACTATTGGGAAAGTGCCGGAATTGCAGTCCAGCTTTTTTCTGTCACATCTTTGCCAAAAACACCGTCTACGCTTTTGCATGGACGGTGTTTTGCGTTCCAGAGAGACTTTGAGCCCCTGACAGGGGAACAGCTCAGGAGCATACATCAACAGGATCAAAAAATTTTTTAAATAGAAATAAAGGATCATAAATTTCGCGACAAATTAGGAATAAAGTAAACAGGCTCTGATAGAAGATAGTTGATGAGGCTGTTTCTAAAAAGAAGCTGAAATTCCCTGTCTGGCCGAACAGGGGGCGCGGATCCTCTCCAACAACGTCGTTGAGACCCTCAACCGAGAGATTCGCCGCCGCACCTGTGAGGGGGAGACGTTCCCTGACGTCCGCCCTCATCCCCATCTGTGCCGGGCTCCGTCATGTGACAAGCTGTCAAAAATTCAAGAAAATTGTATTAATAAATCACACGTTTACTTAAAGCTATCAGTAAATAAATTCAGACAAGTAAGTTTATATACATAAAAAACATAACAATAAATCAAATATATTTTACATAAAGCACTTGACAATTCCACAAAACTGGTATAAACTCAACTTATACGAATAAGGGGAAAGGTGAAAAATGTCCAGACGTGTTACAATTCGGGATGTGGCAAAGGAAGCGGGCGTTTCCACGGCGACCATCTCGTATGTCTTAAATAACAAAGTGTCAGAGAACATAACTCCGGAAACCATCGCCAAGGTGAACGAAGCGATTGAAAGGCTGGGTTATGTGCCGAATTTGTCGGCGCGTTCTCTTCGCTATCGCAAGTCAAATCTGATCGGCGTGGTGATTCCCCAGACGGAGCCGGGAAAAGAATTTATGTTCAGCAACCCGTTTTATGGCGATTTTCTGAGCGCGGTGGAATATACGGCGCGTACCAAGGGATACCGTTTGTTGATTTCGGGAACCAGCGTCGGCCAAAGCTACATAGAAATCGCTCAAAATCACGGGCTGGACGCTATCATTATTCTGGGGATTTATCCGACCGACGATATCAACGCTTATAAAGAGGCGAAAATTCCGTTGGTCCTGGTGGATTGCTACCGCAACGATCATTTTTTTCACAGCGTTGGCACCAACGACCGGCACGGCGGCTATCTAGCCACGCATCACCTCATACGAAATGGCCACCGGCGGATCGCGTTTGTCTCCGGCGATGTGGAAAAGGTGGGGGTAAACCAGAAGCGCCTGTTCGGTTACCACGACGCTTTGGACGAGGCGGGAATCCCGTATGATCGCGGTCTGATCTTTTCCGGCAACGTGGGATATGAATACGGCGCGGAAACCGCACGGGAAATTGCGCGGAACCACCCCGATATAACGGCGGTTTTCGCTACGGCTGATATCATGGCGGCGGGCGTTATCAAAGGATTTGCCGACGCCGGGCTGTCGGTGCCGGGGGATATCTCGGTCGTGGGCTTTGACGATGTTTTTATCGCGAATATTTCCTCCCCGTCCCTGACGACGGTTCGGCAGAATATTAAAGAAAAGGGGAGAGTGGCTGTTGAGCTTGCACTGGAAGCCATAGAAAATCCATTTGGTCCCAAACGGGAAGTGGTTATCCCCCTGGAAGTGGTTGAACGGGACTCTGTCTGCAATATGGAATAATTTCGGAGGCGGTCATGAAAATTAAACATTTGCCCTGCGGGCTGTACCCGCATATTGCCAGCGGTATACAGCGGGATCCGCTATACCCGGAAGCCGGTGCGTTGGTGACGCTGGGATGCCGTTTGGATGAAGCGACGGAGGACGCGGATGTGTCGCTGCGGTGGCGCTCCCTTCCTTCGCTGGCCTGGAACGCCGTTGCTTTTGAAACAAGAAAGTCCAATTATTATACCTTCTCCTTTGAATGCCCCTCGTCGTTGGACGCGGTTGAATATGCCTTTATTGCTCGAGACCATGGAAAGACCGAAGAAAGCCCTGTATTTCGTTTTTCGCCGGTTCGTAAGGTTACATTGGAAGAACCGTATGGCGTAATCCAGACTGAAAATGAAATTCGCTTCAGGTACAACGTAGAAAATATCGAGTGTGAATGGGGGATTGAAAAAGGGGAAGGTTTTGTTTTTCGCCATTACTTAAACGTTTATCTGACAAAACACACAGAACATCCCATTCCTTCATGGACACACAAAGAGAACAACACCCCCCTGTTCCTTAAAATGGATGGGAATACCATATACCTGCTCTGTAAGGATACCGCGAAGATAGCGGCTGCTCTTCCGTCGAAAATCGAGCTTTGGGTTGATCAAAAAGGAAATGTGTATGAGATCGAAGAGGGCTTCACTGTTTCGGGCAGCGCGGTTTATGGATTGGGTGAAAAATTTGACGCGGTAAATCAGCTTGGGAAGGCTCCGCTTTCGACGGTTGTGGAACAATATGCGCACCAACAGGATAAAACCTATTTCCCGATCCCGTTTTTTTATACCGAACAGGGAATAGGCTTCCTTCGGGAGGGGAACTGGAGCACGCGGTATTCCTTTGAGCAAACCGGCGAACCGGACCGGACTCGCGTGACGATCCGCGCCCGCTGTCCACGTACCGGCGCCGTGTTTTCCGGTTTGTTTTTCGCAGGAAATCCGGCGGAACAGCTCCGGCAATACACCGCTTTCACGGGAGAACCGGCGCTGCCGCCTAAATGGGCCTTCGGGCCCTGGATGTCCTCCAACGGATGGAATACGCAAAAGGAAGCGCTGGAGCAGATTGACCAGATGAATAAACTGGCGATTCCGGCGACCGTCCAGGTCCTGGAGGCGTGGAGCGACGAAGAGACGTTCTACATATGGAACGACGCGCAATATACGCCGAAAGCAGAGGGCGTTTTCACTTACGAGGACTTTACCTTCCCGGAGGATGGAAAATGGCCGGATCCGAAGGGCTTTATCCAGACGCTCAGTCAAAACGGCGTTAAGCTGGTTTTATGGCAGATTCCGGTTATCAAATACGAGCGTCAGCCCCATTCGGTTCAGCTGGATATGGACGAGGAATATGCCAAAACGCATCGTTTATGTATTCGCGCGGGGGACGGCAGTCCTTACCGCATCACGGAAATGTGGTTCGGCAACTCCCTGATGCCGGACTTCACCAATCCGGAAACCGTTAAATGGTGGTTTGATAAACGAAAATATCTGCTGGAGCTCGGCGTGGCCGGCTTCAAGACGGACGGCGGCGAATTCCTGTTCGACGAATCGGCAAGGCTTTTCGACGGCCGTTTGGTGGAGGAAGCGCATAACGATTTCCCCAATCAATACGAGGGCGAATACCATCGATTCCTGGAAAGGGAATTGGGGCCGGGCAACGGCGTGCTGTTTAGCCGGGCCGGTTATACAGGCAGCCAGAAGTACCCCATCCATTGGGCGGGGGATCAGGTGTCCGAATGGTCGGAGCTGCGCGGGCAGCTTACCGCGGGCTTATCTCTCGGATTGTCAGGCGTGCCCTTCTGGGGCTTCGATATCGGCGGTTTAGCCGGGCCGTTCCCCTCGACGGAATTGTATCTGCGTTCGGCGGCAATGGCGGCGTTTTCGCCGGTCATGCAGTTTCATTCGGAACCCCGCAATGGCCAGTATTATATGACCAAACGGGACCAATGGAATAACGACCGCAGCCCTTGGAATATGGAGACAGCCAATAAGGACGAACGAATCGTTCCCATTTACCGTCTGTTTGCGAACCTGCGGATGAATCTGCTTCCCTATCTCTGGCAGGAAGCGCAGTATTGTGTGCAGGTCTCCCGTCCCATGATGGCCCACTTGGTTTACGATTATCCGGACGACCCGGCGGTATGGGGGCGGGAGGACGAATATATGCTTGGACGGGACCTGCTTGTTGCGCCGATTCTGGAGGAAGGCGCGCAGGGCAGAAGCGTATATCTCCCCAGCGGCGGTTGGCGCGAGCTTTGGAGCGGGGAACACCATTCAGGGAATTCCGAGGTTTGGATAACCTGTGGCCTTGATCGGATTCCTGTTTTCCTCCGCGAAGGATGCGTCCTGCCGGTGAACATGAACCGTGATTTTATTATGGGGGAAACCGGCCGGCGGGCGGCGGTCTCCAACCGGCTGGATTCGTATGAGGAACTGGCATTTTTTGTTTGCGGAGATGGAAAAACGGAATTCCGAGACGGACTTGGCAACGCCCTGCGGATTTGCGCAGCGGATGGGAAGGCGGAGCTCAAGGGAAAATGGCGGGTTCCCGTTTCCCTTTTCCTGTGGGAGGCTTCCCCGCGGGGAAAGGGCTGGGAGATTCGTGTTAACGGCGCCGAAGAAAAGCCGGCACCCTGCCAGGCGATGTGCTTTGGACGAAAAGTGACCGGCTGCCGCGTTTCTTCCCATGAGGTCTAACCCATGATTATTCATAATGAACGGAGGCGATTGCGTGAAGGAGCGCTATCTGGTAACAGGGAATGAGGCGGTCTCCCTTCCCACAATCCGAGAATCGGACGGCGGATTGGAGGGCATCTCCATTTTATACATGGCGGCGAAAGGAATGCTGGAAGTCGTCGGCTCGCCCTTAATGGCGCCGTTTGTGGAAATCGACGGCGAACCGGCGCCCCTGCGGGATTTGTCCTGGAAACGCACTCATTATTGGATTCCCTCCTTTACCGCCCTGGCCGGCGGTGTCCAGATAGAGGGCGTTCTCCTCGCCCCGATTGGAGAGCGGGGATTTTGCTACCGGCTACGGGCTGTCAACCGGGACGGAAAGCCGCGCAAGGTGCGCTATGGACTCAAGGGAAACTGGGGCCAGACCCTTCATTCAATCAATGAAAGCAAAGCGGTATACGGAGACAAGCGCGCTTACGACAGCGGCTGGAACCATGCGTTTGTAATGGATATGCGGGTCGGCGTCTCCTTGTTTGCATTCGCGCCGATTTATACCGAACAGCCGGAGGTTTCCCATACCCGGTCCACATACAGCCAGGATCAGAACGGGACGGTTTCTTACTGCCTCTGGCGGGAGGAAGTGCTGGAACCAGGCGGAGATGATGCGGAGGAGTTCTGGTTCGGCGTTGGGTTTGAAGAGGTCGCGGCCTCCACCTCGGCAAAGGAAATGCTCCGCCAGGGGTTCAAAGCGGAATATGAAAAAACCTGCCGCTGGCTGGCCGCGCGGGAACGCTCCGCCGGCGATCCCAAGCTAAACGAACTGCTGAACGTCAACATGTTTTTCAGCTTCTTTTTCGGTTCCGGCGTGACGTTGGATACCGAGGAGCTGGTTTTGGTCACCTCGCGCAGTCCGCGGTATTATGTGAGCGCAGCGTATTGGGATCGGGACAGCCTGCTGTGGAGCTTTCCGGCAATCCTGATGGCGGATCCCGCCTATGCCCGTGAAATGCTCGGGTATGTGTTTGGCCGGCAGGGCAGGAACGTGGGGATTCACAGCCGCTTTATCGACGGCACGGTGCTGGAACCCGGCTTTGAGCTGGATGAGCTTTGCGCGCCGGTGCTGGCGCTCGCCGGGTATGTGCGGGAAACCGGCGACCGGACGGTTCTTACACAGCCGGATATCGTATCCGGCGTGGAGCGGATTTTAAACCGGCTGGCCGACAAAAAGCATCCGCAGACGGCGCTGTATGAAACGATGCTCCAGCCGACGGACGACATGCATGTTTATCCTTACCTGACCTATGACAATGTGCTTGTCTGGCGGATTCTGCGGGATATGGCGGAGCTGTACGAGGGGGTTTGGCCGAAGGAAAGGTGCGAAGGCCTTTCCCGGATGGCGGAGGATACCCGGGACGCGATTGCCGCCCACTGCGTCAAGGAAAAAGACGGAAAGACGATGTACGCCTGGTCGGTCGATCTGGAAGGCGGCTGGGACGTTTATGACGAGCCGCCAGGAAGCCTGCTTTTGCTGCCCTTCCGCGGCTTTTGCCCGACGGACGACGAGGTGTGGAAAAACACAATGGCGGTCATCCGGAGAGAGGACTATCCCTATTCTTTCGCCGGCTGTCCAATTGCGGAAATCGGCTGTCCGCACGCGCCGCATCCGTGGGTGCTGAGCATTGCCAACAGCCTGCTTTCCGGGAACCGGGATTCGGCGCGGAAACACCTTCTGCGCTGCGTGATGGATAACGGGATCGCCTGCGAAAGCGTCGATGAAACGACGGGAGAGAGCGCCACCGGGGATGCGTTTGCTACCTGCGCCGGTTTCCTGGCTTATGCCATTGACCAGGCGTTTGGAGAGGGAAAACACCATACATAACAACGATAGAAAGGAGGTAGAGGATTTGGAGGGAATGAAGATTACCCCATGGTCCATTGCCTGCGAAAACGATTCGGAGGATACCCGGGATTTTCGGGAGAGCATTTTCAGCCAGGGCAATGGGTACATGGGGGTACGGGGGTACGCGCCGGAGGGAGAAAAGAAGCACGGCTTTGAGCGCTCCACGTTTCTGTCCGGCTTTTTCGAGTACATAAAGCCGGGAACGACAGATATGGTCAACCAGCCGGACTTTTCCGTATTCCGCATTTTCCTCAATGGCCGCCGGGCGCTGTCCTGTACGCGCACGGCCTATGAAGAGGAGCTGAATTTCCGCGACGGCTCCCTTGTCCGGCGATACGTAGCGGCCGATGAAGAGGGACGGCGGACCAGAGTAGAAACGGTTCGCTTCCTCAGCATGGACAACGTCCATACGGCGGCCGTCCGTGTGCGGATCACGCCGGAGAATTACGATGGGGAGCTGACGCTGGAGACCGGGATCGACGGCGGGGTGGTAAACCTCCCCATTTCTGACGACCAGCTTACGCAGAATAGGGAGGTAGCGCGGATTTGGGGCGCAACCGCCCTGCGCCCCTCTGTCAAAGCGGGAGGACTCACGGCGGAAACCGGGTATTCCAAACGGGTGGTTTCCATGGAATACCGGCTGGACGACCATGGGGACGAGTACGACTGGCAGCCGGTTTTTGAGGAAGCCTTCGCCGGCGAAAGGGCGACAATCTCCGTCCAGGCGAGGAAGACGTATACCGTGGATAAATTGGTGGCGGTGTACAGTTATCGGGACGGCTCTGCTCCCTCGCAGGAGGCGATCCGTACCGCGGACGCCTGTATGCGGCGCGGCTTTGACGGCATGCTGGAGGATACGGCGCGGGCGTGGAACGCGCTCTGGCAGGCGGCCGACGTGGAAATGGACGCGCCGGACGACTGGCAGGGAGCGGTGCGGTACAACATCTTCCAGCTGATCCAGACCGACCCGCGCTCCGACCCGTACGCCAGCATCGGCGCGCGCGGTCTGATGCACGGCCGGTATAAAGGCTGTTATTTCTGGGATACCGAAATCTTTATGCTGCCGATGTTCCTCCATACCGATCCGCAGGCGGCGAAAAATCTGCTGTTGTACCGGTATCATACGCTGGAGGATGCGGTGAACAGCGCCAAAGGCTTTTCCCTTCCCGGCGCGCGGTATCCCTGGATGGCATCGGACACCGGGTATGAGCAATGCGGCACCTGGGATACCGGCAGCTGCGAGATTCATATTACCGCGGATATCGCCTATGCGGTCGGGAGGTACCTCGAGCTGACCGGCGACGACGAATTCTTCCGCGACTGCGCGGCGGAAATGCTGATCCAGACAGCGCGGTATTGGATGGAGCGGTTTACCTATGACCCGACTGCGGATCGGTACAATCTTCTCTTTGTAAAGGGGCCGGATGAGTACTGCGGCGTGACGGTCAACAACCTGTATACCGTTTGGCTGGCGTGTGAGAACCTGAAATCAGCCCGGGCCGCGGCCGACCGTATGCAGAAGGAATATCCGAAGGAATGGGAAGCGCTTAAAAAGAAGCTGGCGTTCCAGCCGGAAGAAGCCGCCGCCTGGATGGAGCTTGTGGAAAAGGCCGTCCGCCGCTACGACGAAGGCCGCCGGCTTTGGATACAGGACGACACCTTTGAAAGGCTGGAGCCGCTGAACCCCGCCGACTATAAAGAGGACGACATTCCGCTGTACCACAAAATCAGCTACGATCGTCTCCAGCGGTATCAGGTGCTCAAGCAGGCGGATGTGCTCATGCTCATGGCGATGCGGCCCCGTGATTTCACCATGGAGCAGAAACAGGCGGCCTGGGAGTATTACGAGCCGAAAACCCTGCACGACTCTACCCTGAGCTTCGGTATTCACGCGCTGATGGCGGCGCGGTTGGAGCGGATGGAGGACGCAAAAAAGTATTTCGAAAAAAGCCTTTTTCTGGATTTGCAGGACGTCATGAAAAATACGGCCAGGGAAGGAATCCACACTGCCGCGCTGGGGGCGACCTGGCAGGCGCTGATTTTCGGCTTTGCCGGCTTGTGGATTGATTCCGACGGCGTTGCCTGCAATCCCTGTCTTCCGAAAGAAATCCGGAAAATGCGGTTTCATTTCTCTTACAACGGCGAGCGGTACGAGGTGCGGATTGACAGGAAGGGGGTGTCCGTGGAGGCGATAGCCGAATAAACGCTTTAAAGAACAAGGAGAACCGGCAGGAACCAAGGCAAGATGGTAGGAGGATTTCTATTCCCGCGGCTTCAGCGGCTGTGGCGGCCGTTGAAATAAAAATTTATCTCCATAGAGAAAAGGAGGATTATTTCATGTTAAAAAGGATCTTATCGGCGATTTCCGTAGCGGCATTGTCATTGGCGATCATGAGCGGTTGTTCTCCTAGGGCGAGCACGTCCGGAGGCACGTCTTCCAAACCTTCGTCCGAGGGAGCGGATACCTCGGTTTACGCAATGGAAGGAAAGGTTTCCATCGGCTATCCGGTTGCCGAGCAGGCGGAGCTCCAGCCGGTGCTGGAGGCGTTCCGTAAACAGTATCCGAACATCCAGGTTGTGGAGGTTCCCTTTGAAGGCTCCACCGGCGGCGCTTTCAACGAGTTCCTGAGCAAGCAGGCGCAGGCCGGGACTATGCCGGACATGATGTGGTGCGACTGGAACGATTTCGCTCCCGAAGTGGCGAGCGGTTTGGTTATGGCGCTGGACGACCTGATGAAGGACGACAAGGAAGCGGAGTATGTGCCGTCCGGCATGACCGATCCGTACACCTACAACAACAAGCTGTATGCGCTGCCCTGTCAGCTTAATGCGATGGGCATTACGATCAATCTCGATCTGCTGGATGAGCTCAATCTCGATAAACCCAGCTATGACTGGACCATCGATGAGTTTGAGGAGCTGCTCCGGAAAGCGATCGGCAGCAACACGGTCGGCGCCGCGACCCTTGAAGACCTGGACCAGGTCTATTCCGCGCAGGACAGCGGGTATTTCTATCCGGCGTACGATTATGTTAACCAGAAGTTCGATTTCACCAACAAATGGGTCCCGGCGATGAACCGCCTGGCCGCGCTGCGCGCCGTTCCCGGCCTGGAAGCCTGGAGCATGCGGTATCCCAAGAACGACGACGGCTCCACCTCCATGGACAGCGACTATGTGAAGAAGTTCGGCGAGACCGGTAAGGACGACAACCATTATACCTTTAAGAACGGCATGGCGCTGATGGCCACCAACGCGACCTGGAACGACAACTGGATGCGCAACGAGTGCAAGATCAACTGGGATTACTGGCCCTATCCGCGTCTCGATAAGAACACGCCGGTGAAGACCCCGATCCATGTGGACTGCGCGTATCTGACCAGCACCTGCGCCCAGCCGGAAGCGGCACACCAGCTTCTGAAATGGCTGACCTACGGCGTGGAAGGCAACCTCCAGCGTCTGGACATCTTCGCGGCCCGCGGCGACGCCGATGTTGTGAAAGACGATACCAAGCTGCTGAAGACCTGGTTCATCCCCTGTACCCAGCATCCGGATGTTGTTGCGAAGTTTGATGAGAACCCGCATCTGACCGAAGGCTTCAAAGCGCTGTACAAGAGCACGGAGAATTCGATCCGCGGCGATATCAACAAGATCGTTCCCGGCTACAGCGAAATCTTCAACGACGAAGTAAATAAGCTGATCACGGACGTCCGCGAAGGCCGCGCCAACGCCGCCGACGTAGCGCCCCAGATCGACGAGAAGGTCAACGCCGCCCTGCAGGAGCAGCTGAAAACCTTTAACAGCAAAGTAGCCGCCAACGGATAAGCGCTTGCCGTTCGTGCGGCCAAGGGATGCGGCTATATACTTAAACATTTCAATTAGCTCTTTTTCAACCAATTCCGGTTTCTTCTTTTTCTTTCTTTTTCATGAGCCCACCTTGTCCCTCCCCGGTTCGTCCGGGGAGGGACGGCGTGGGGCGAGGAGGGGTTAACGTTGAAAAAACGAACCTGGTTCCGGGCAGGGGCAGGAATGCTGGCGGCTTCGCTGCTCCTGTCTCTGGTGGGCTGTTCCGGCGGCTCTTATACGGCCGGCGCGGAAATTACCCCCCGCACCTATCGTCTGGACGGCGCTTCCGTGTCGCAGAAATGGGTGTCGTATCGTACGGAGGACGTGGCCGCGGAGCTGCGGCTTTCCGATCCGGACGCCAGGGCGTCCGGCGATGGAGTGGAAAAACAGGCCGACGGAGTGTTGCTGCCGGTGAATACGGCCTGTGAAATCACCTTGAATGTTCCCGATTCCGGCGAGTATTGGGTACTTGCCGAGTATGAACCGGTTAGCATAAATATGTTTGAAAACCCGGTCGCGGTTTCCCTGGGAGGAACGGATATCACCTGTTCCCTTCCGTTTTTGTGGGAGGACGACGTTACCGAGGCGCGCACCGACCGGTATGGCAACGAAATTGTTCCGGATCAGCAGCAAATCGACGCTCCCTCCCTCTGCTATCTGGAGGATTACGAACACTTTTCCCGTACGCCGGTCCGTTTTGACCTCCAAAAGGGGGAAACCACGCTGACCATTACGCCGCAGAACCAGGACGTCCTGTTGAGGGCCCTTCGGTTAATCCGTCCTTCTGACGATATCAGCTATGCGGAATACCGGGCGCAGTATGCGGACGCGGCGGAATTCGACGGCCTTCTTCAAGTAGAGGGCGAGGATTACCGGGCGAAATCCGATTCGTACATCCGGGGCCGGAACGTACAGAACACCAGCATGACGCCGAATAACGCATACGTCAAGCTGATAAACGCGACGGATGATAAATCCAACAAGACCATGGGGCAAAAGGTTCTGTATGAGGTGGAGGTCCCGCAGGACGGGTTTTATTACCTGAGCTTCAAGTACAGCCAGCCCCTCAAAAGCGGCGGCGCAGCCTACCGGACGATCGAGGTGGACGGCGCTGTGCCCTTTGCCGAGGCGAGGGACATGGCCTTTGTTCACACCGGCATTGACATCTATGACAACGCCACTTTAGGCGGAAACGAACCGTTGGGGATTTATCTTACCCAGGGGCTTCACACCATTACGCTCAAGGTCACGGCCGGGCCGATGGATGCGCTGTATCAGGAATTGCTGGCGATTGTGAACGAAATCAACGATACCGGCATCCAGATGAAACGCATCAAGGGTAGCAACTCGGACGACACCGCGGCGGTGGACAGCAACCGGACATGGGATATTCTGAAATATTTGCCGGATATCCTGACCGATTTGCAGGATTGGCAGGACCGTTTGAATGGAATTTACCAGACGCTGAAGGATCTTACCGGCGAAGACCCGGCTTTTGCCAGCGATATCTCCCTGGCCGCGCAGAATTTGAAGCGGTTGGCATCCGAGCCGCGGGAAATTCCGAACCGAATGTCTCTGCTGAGCGACGATTCCAGTTCGGCGGCACAGCTCCTGGCTCTGACGCTGACCAAAATTTACGACCAAAACCTGAGCGTGGATTGTGTTTATCTCCACGGCGCGGATACCAAACTGCCCTCCCCGCGCGCCGGGTTTTGGAGCGGCCTGGCTACCGGCATCCAGCAGTTTTTCTATTCCTTTTCGCCGGTGATGAACGAAGCGGTGGATGTAAAAAACTCAGACGGCGCGTTGACGGTGTGGATCAACAAGCCCTCCCAGTATGTGGAAGCGCTGCGGGAGCTGACGGCGCAGACGTTCACCGAGCAGACCGGCATCGACGTGGTCTATTCCATCATGCCGGACGAAAAGAAGATTACCCTGGCCAATTCCACCGGATCCAACCCGGATATCGCGCTTGGACTGTCCTATTACCGCCCGGCTGAGTTCGCCATGCGCGGCATGGCGAAAAACCTTCTGGAGTTCGACGACTTCCTGAATTGGTATGGCGAGGAATACAATTTGGAGGCTCTCGCGCCCATGGCGTATGAAGACGGCATTTACGGGGCGAGCGAAACGCAGGATTTCTACGTGCTGTTTTACCGCACCGATATCCTGGAATCGCTGGGGCTGGAGGTTCCGGATACCTGGGACGACGTAAAGCAGATGATGCCGGCGCTGCACCGCAACGCCATGAATTTCAACCTTCCCCTGGCCAATGTCGTCGGCTATAAGAGCTTCGAGGCCACCGGTGCTTTCCTTTTCCAAAACGGCGGGGATTATTATTCGGCGGACGGTTTCACCTCCAATTTCCGGGACCCGAACACCCTCAAGGGCCTGCGGGAGATGACCGATCTGTATAAAGTTTATGGACTTATACAGAACGTACCTAACTTTTTCAACGCCTTCCGTTCCGGTTCGGTGCCGATCGGCGTTTCCAATTTCTCCACCTATCTGCAGCTGCAGATGTCCGCGCCGGAGCTTGCCGGACGCTGGAACATCGCCCTGGTACCCGGCACGGTCCAGGAGGACGGATCCGTTGCGCGGTACTATTCGGCAGACGCTACCTCCGCAATGATTTTCTCCAACACCAGGATGCCGGAGGAGAGCTATGAATTCCTGAAATGGTGGCTTTCCAGCGATACGCAGATCGAATACGCCACCAGCCTGCAGATGAAATACGGGCCGGACTATGTATGGAATACGGCCAATCACGCGGCCTTCGCCCAGATGTCGTACCCCCGCAGGCATAAAGCGGTTATCCTCGAGCAGTGGAGCTGGCAAAAGGAAGCGCTCCGTCATCCGGCGAGCTACATCCTGGAGCGGGAGGTCAGCAACGCCTGGATTGACATTGTCACCTCGGGGGCCAGCTTCCAGCCGCGGATCGACGAGGCGACGCTGGCCGCCGACCGGGAGATGAAACGGAAGCTGACGGAGTTTGGGTATTACGATGAAGAGGGCAATAAGCTCAAGGAGTACAACGTCCATTTAATCGAAGAACTAATTGCCCAGCGTGAAGGAAAGGAGGCGGCCGGAAATGGATGAAAGTCGGAGTGAAAGCCGAAAGGTCTGGAAGATGGTATCCAGCCTTCCCCGGCGTACCGTGCAAAGCGCGAACCACCACTCGGTTTTCTGGCTGCAGCTGCCGTTTGTTCTGCTGTTTATAACCTTCATTATCATCCCGATCCTTGTGGCGATCGGCCTGTCCTTTACCGATTTCAACTCCATTGAAAAGCCGAATTTTGTCGGGCTGGACAATTACGTTACCATCTTAACCGACGATTCCACCTTCATGGAATTCGCGCTTCCCAATACCATCGCCTTCGCCGTGATCGTGGGAGCGGGAGGATATATCCTCTCCTTCTTCATGGCTTGGTCTCTGGCGCAGATCACGCGGATTCCGCGCACCGTGATGGCCGTGATCCTCTATTCCCCCTCCATGACCAGCGGCGTTATGCTCTCAACGGTGTGGCAAGTCGTTTTTGCCGGCGATAAGGTAGGCTATCTGAACGCAATCCTGCTGAAGCTCGATATCATCCAGAAGCCGATTCTTTGGCTGAGCGACGGGAAGTATTTGCTGCCGATCATGATTGTCGTTTCCCTGTGGAGCAGCATGGGTATCGGGTTCCTCGCGATGCTGGCCGGTATCCTCAACGTGGATAAAGACCTGTATGAGGCGGCCTACATAGACGGCGTTACCAACCGATTTCAGGAGATCATCTATGTCACCATCCCGGCTGTAAGGCCGCAGATGCTGTTTGGTGCGATTATGGCGATCGTCAACACCTTCCAGAACGGCTCTATCGGCGTACTGCTGTCCGGAGCCAACCCTACGCCCGGTTACGCCGGCCAGCTTCTGGTCACGCACGCGGAGGAGCATGCGTTTGTCCGGTACGAGATGGGGTACGGCGCGGCTGTCTCGGTCATCCTGCTGATTCTGGTGTGGGTTATTTCCCAGATTGCGAAAAAGCTGTTCGCAGATAAAGATTAGGGGGCGGGCGCATGCGAAAGAAAAATAAAATCCGAATCATGGGCATAAACCCCCGCCGGTTTGACCGGACGCAGATCAAATTCTATCTCTATCTGGTGCCGATCGTGCTGTTGACGGCGCTGCCGATTATCTTCATCTTCTCCAACGCGTTTAAACCCCTGGACGAACTGCTGGTTTATCCGCCGAAATTCATCACCACCCGCCCTACGCTGGATCATTTTCGGAACCTGTCGGCGACCTCGGCCAATAAGGCCATCCCGATGAGCCGGTACCTGTTCAACAGCATCCTCACAACCCTGGCGGTGATGGTTCTGACGCTGCTGATCACCGTGATGGCGGCTTATTGCATGTCCAAGAAGCGATACCGCCTGAAGAATTTCCTGTTCGGCGTTAATGAAGCGGCGCTGATGTTCGTTCCGGTCGCCGTAGCGATCCCGCGGTACATGATCGTTTACGGGCTGGGGATGATCGACAGCATTTTCGCCCATATTATCCCATTGGTAGCGCTCCCGGTCGGCCTGTTCCTTGTCAAGCAGTTCATCGACAGTTTTCCAAACGAAGTGGTGGAGGCCGCGCAGATCGACGGGGGAGGCGACTTCTATATCCTACGCAAGATCGTGGTGCCCAACATCACTCCCGCGCTGGCGACGGTGGCGATTCTGGCCTTTCAATCGAGCTGGAACAGCCTGGAGGCCTCCAATTATTATATCAACAACGAAGCGCTGAAAAACTTCGCTTTTTATATGACGACCCTTACCGCGGCAAGCGGTAACGCCAACGCCATGGTCGGACAGCTCACCGGCAACACGATCGCCGGCCTCGGCGTTCAGGCGGCGGGTACGTTGATTATGTTTGTGCCAAATCTCGTTTTGTTCATTATCCTGCAGAGCCGGGTTATGAACACCATGTCGCACTCCGGCATGAAATAAGCGGCGGGGGAAACGGGGCGGGGCTTTGCAAGCCGGCACCCGTCAAAAATATCCCCGCGCCTGCGGAAAGGAAGGGCCAATCATATGGAGCAGCGTTCCCGATGGAAACGATGGATGAAGAAGGGGATCGGCTTATGCGTGGCGGCAGCGGCTGGTCTGGCGGTCTCGCTGCCTGTTTCCGCCATCGAAAGCACAACCTACACCTATACGCTTGCTATGGACATGAACGGTTATGTCCGCACTCAGGACGCGTACCTGCCCGGCGGAACGTATTTGTCCGACATGGGACTAAACTCGCCGGAGGATCTGTATTACCGGGACGGCGCGCTGTTCATTGCGGACAGCGGGAACGCCCGGATTGTGCGGTACGAGCTGGAGACCGGCAAGCTTTCCTATTTTGGAGAGGGGCTGCTGAATAATCCGACAGGGGTAGCGGTTTCTGCGGATGGACGGCTGTTTATCGCGGACTACGGCGCCTCGGAGCTGGTGATCCTTTCCCAGTCCGGAAACCTCCAGCAGCGGATCGGTCGGCCGGAGGAGGTCATCTACGGGTCCAGCCCTTATAAGCCGCGGCGGGTGGATGTGGACAGCTTCGGCAATATTTTCGCACTGAGCGAGGGAACCTACGAAGGCATCCTCCAATTTAATTTCGACGGGACCTTCAACGGGTTCTTCGGCGCCAACAAAACCAAGGGGTTATCCTTTACCGAATGGTTTCAGGATACGTTCTACACGGACATTCAGAAGGATAAGCTATTCTTCCATACGCCGCCGAATATCGTGTCCCTTGACGTGGCGCCTACCAACCTGGTCTATTCCGTAACACAGCAGGATGCCCGCCGTGCGCTGAAGAAACTGAACCTGGCCGGGGTCAACGTATTTTCAGGCAACGGGCAGGTATGGGGCGAAGACAATTACGTGGATGTGGCGGTTACCCCGCAGGGCGAAATCCTGGCCGTGACGGACACCGGATCCATCGAAGAATTTGACAACGACGGCAACCTGCTTCTGCTTTTCGGCGGACGGGCCGCCTCCAGCGACCGGAACGGATTGACCGCCGTGGTCAGCGCTATCGAGGTGGACGATCAATACAATGTGTATGTGCTCGATAAGGAACGCGGGCTGATCCAGACCTTTTATCCAACCAGCTATTCCAATCTGATCCATGAGGCCAACGCGGATTACAACGCGGGAAATTATGAAAAAAGCTTGGAGAGCTGGTCGGAAATCCTCCGGATGAACCCGACCGCGCAGATGGCCCACCTGGGCTACGCAAACGCCATGTTCCAGTTAGGGGAATACGAAAAAGCGGCGGAGCATTATCAGACGATTTATATGAGTTCCTTGTATTCCGATTGTTACTGGAAAATCCGCAGCCAATGGCTGAGCGAAAATATGGCGGCGATCCTGATTACCATCCTGTGCGCGGCAGCGGCGCTGTTTGCGCTGTGGCTGGTGCGCCGCAAGCACGACTTCCTGGCCCCGGCCGCCGCCGGCTGGAGAAGCTTTAAGGGAAGGCACCGGCTGGCGCGCGATCTTCTGGTGGACCCGTTCTATATGATGAAACATCCCATTGACTGTTATTATGACCTGAAGCACGGGCAGCGCGGCAGCGTGTGGAGCGCGAGCATCCTCTATGTTTTGACCTTTGTCGTCTGTCTGTTCAGCATGGGCTTTACCTCCTTCGTATTCGGGGGAGGGCTGGGCTATTGGCAGGACCCGGCGATGGTGGCGCTGACGATTATCGCGCCCGTTTTCCTGTTCGTTCTGGGGAGCTATCTGATCAGCTCCATCAATGACGGCGAGGGCAGCTTCAAGAATGCGTATGTGGCCTGCGCCTACATGTTTACGCCTTACATTGTATTTACACCGATACTTACTGTGCTGTCCCACGTAATGACCAACAAAGAGGCCTTTATCTACAACTTCTGCAGGCTTTTGATCATCGGCTATACCCTGATCCTTCTGTATCTTTCCGTGAAGGAGACGCACAGCTACACGCCGGGTAAAACGATCGGCAATCTGCTTTTGACCGTCGCGTTTATGATTATCGCCGTGCTGGCGCTGATCATCCTGTATATCCTGTGGAATGAGCTGCTGGACTTTTTGAGCGAGGTATTTGAGGAGGTGCGGTATCGTGCGTTTTCGTAAAGCGGCCGCGGCCGCTTTGATGGTCGGGCTGAGCGCTTCCCTTGTTCTGGGCTACTCGCAGGCGGCTTTCACCGAGGAGGAAACGCCGTCTCTTACCCAAACCATGCCTTTGCGCGCCGACACGATGGAGGCCAATTCCAACCGGCAGGTCCATCCGTTTTCCACGGATGCGGTGGAAAGTCTGTTTGACCTGGAGGGCTTTGAAAAAGCGGCGGAATCCGCCGTGGCGGAGCTCTGGCTGAGCAAGGAATGGAATACCGTCCGCCTAAGAAACAAGCGCACCGGTTATATCTGGGGTGCGCTTCCCCTGCAGGACGCGGAGGGGCTGAACAAAACCTGGAACAACTACGGAAACGCCATCGCCGCCATCGAGTGCTTTGATAAGACCGGGGTAGAAAAACGCTACGGTATGACGGGAAACGCTGCTACCACCTATACGATGACCAAAAATGGCTTTACCTGCCACGCGGTATATAACGAACTTGGCGTTTCATTCGATGTGACGGTCACTTTGGAGGATAATCGGCTTCAGCTTTCCGTGGACGAGGCATCCATCACCGAGGGCGGGGAGTTCCGTCTCAAGTCCATGACCTTCCTGCCGTATTTCGGTTCCGGTTATAGCGATCAGATGGACGGCTACCTGTTTGTTCCTGACGGCTCCGGGGCGCTGATCCGTTTTCAGAAGCCGACAAATTACTCTTCCGCCTTTTCCAAAAAAGTTTACGGCAAGGATTTCGCCATCGACGTGCTGGCGGACCCTTCCGATCTGAAGGCAAACCGTCCGAACGATTACATTGTGGAAGACCCGCAGGTCCTTGTGCCGGTATACGGCGTTGTTCACGGCGCGTATCAAAACGGAGCGTTCGGAGTGATCGACAGCGGCGCGGAATATGCCAGTATTGTCGCCAACCCGGCGGCGCTGAACAATCCCTACAATTGGGCGGCGGTGCGCTTTGAATTCCGGCAGAAATATAACCTGAGCATCAACCGGAAGGAAGGAACCGGCGCGATTGTGCCGCAGGAACACCGCAACGAGCTGTCCCCCGCTCTGTCCCTGTATCTGCTGGACGGCGAACAGGCAAATTACGACGGAATGGCGGTATTTTACCGCGGTCTGCTGGAGGAGTCCGGCGTACTGCCGGGAAAGGTGAAGACCGATTCCGCCCTTCCTCTCCGCCTGGAGATTCTGGGAGCGGGACTGCGCGACGAGTTCCTGGGAAAATCGGTGCGGGTATTTACCAAAGCGGAGGACGCGCAGGAGATGGTACGCCGTCTGGCCGCGGATGGGATCACCAATCTTTCGATGGTTTACCAGGGGTATACCAAAAATGACGAAGCGGGAAATCCCCTGCTCGACAAATTGGGCAGTAAACAGGATTTCGCCGCTCTGGCCGATTTGGTTGCCTCCCAAGGCGGCCGATATTACTGGTATCTCGATCCCATGTGCGCCAATGTGGATCAGATCAGCATACGCAGCGAAGCCGCCAACAACCTGTCGAATCTCGTGATTAGCGTCTCGCGGGAGAATTACGCTTTAATGTACAGGGACACGTTTTTCTACCGCTTATCCGAAATAAGCCGGCGGGTGGAAAAAGCCCTGGATCGCCGTTATTATGCCGATTCGCCGGTATTTGCCGTCGATCAGCTTTCTTACAGGCTGTACGGGGATTATACCACGGGGAAGGAAAAAACCAGGGCGGAAAATCTTCCCCTGTTCATTTCCTTAGTGGAAGAGCTGGCAGCGGAAGGATCCATTCCCCTGTACCAGCCGAACCAGTATCTGTGGAAATATACGTCGGAATTTTACAACGCGCCTTTGGCGAGCAGTCAATACCTGTTTGAAACGGATACGGTGCCCTTCCTTCAGATTGTGCTGAGTGGGCATGTGGAACTGTTTGGGACTCCGCTTAATACCGGAACCTATTCCAGCGAGCGCCTGCTGCGGATGATCGAGTACGGCATCGCGCCGTCCTTTACCGTAACGGCGTGCCCCAGCGAGGATTTGTATAAAACCACGCAGGAGGACTATTTCTCCACCAATTTTGACGATTGGGAGAGCTTCATCCGGGAATCGTACAATACCGTGGAGGAAGCGCTTCAGTTGGTACGCGGCCGGGCGATGATTTCCCACCGCGCGCTGTCCGACGGCTTTATCCTCGTCACCTATGCTAACGGCGTGAAGGTTTACGTCAATTACACGGGCGGTGCGAAGGCGGACGGCGGTGTGACCGTGGAGCCGTACGGGTATCAGGTTGTCGCCGGATGACACGGTGGGAGCCACGCGGAAAGGAATGAATATGAGTATGTCAAAACGCCGGTTTCATATGACGAATAAACGGCGGGACGCGCTGGCGGGGCTGCTTTTCTTCCTGCCCTGGCTGATTGGCTTCTTTGCCATTACCGCCTACCCTTTGGTTTATTCCATTTTCATCAGTTTCAACCAGGTGGTCATCACGCCGGGAAAAACCTCCTTCACGCCGGTCGGCTGGGAGTATTTCCGTCAGGCGTTTGCCGTTGATACGGAATTCCCAACCAAGCTGATGAATTCCCTGGGTTCCGTCCTGTTAGGCACGCCGCTTACCGTCGTGTTCGCCTTGATTATCAGCCTGCTTCTGAACCGGAAATTCCGGGGAAGGGCCCTTTACCGTATGATTTTTTTCCTGCCGGTCATCATTATGAGCGGGCCGGTCATGGCGGAGCTGCTGACCGAAACGTCGGCTATGACCATTAACATCAATGTTTTTAATGTCACGGGTCTTCTTCAGAATAACGACGCCTTCTGGTCGAAGATTCTGCTGACTTTCCTTAACAGCTTTGTGCAGATTCTTTGGTTTTCCGGGGTACAGACCATTATTTTCCTGGCGGCGCTCCAAAAGGTGGATCGTTCCATGTACGAAGTCGCTTCCATCGACGGAGCGTCCGCCTGGGAGAGCTTTTGGAAGATCACGCTGCCTCACCTGAAGCCGATCATCCTGCTGAACACCATTTATACGATCGTCGAAATGGGGACCTTTGCCAGCGACCCGACCAACCAGAAAATCATCAAGGATATGCGGGACATCGGCCGTCCGTACAGCTATTCGGCGGCGGAATCCTGGATTTACGCGTCTGGCCTGCTGGTGCTTATCATCATTGCCTTTCTTTTGCTGAACAACTGGAAGGAAGTAAGGAGGACTCGGGATGAAAAACGCAGTCAAAAGCATGGGCGTCCCGGAAAAGCGTAGACAGTCCCTGTATAAAGTCCGCCGCTTCTTCCTGGGCAATGCGGAAAAGAGCGGGTTTATCAGCAAGCTGGTTGCCTATATCATTCTGACCGGCCTGGGCTTCGTCTTTGTCTATCCGATCTTTTATATGCTTTCCACCAGCTTCATGGATTCCAAGGATTTGGTGGATTCCACAGTTACCTGGATTCCCACCCGCTTTACACTGGACAGCTTCATCAAGGCGGGGAAGACGCTGGATTTTTGGAACGGCCTGAGGGATTCGTTGATTATGACCGTCCTGCCCTCCATTTTCCAGACGGGCGTGCTCGCTCTTTCCGGATATGCGCTGGGCCGTTTCCCTGTGCCGTTTAAAAACGCGTGGATTGCGCTGGCGGTCTTTATCTTTTTGATTCCGGAACAGGTCACGATGATCCCGCGGTATCTTCTCTTTAACAGTTATCAGCTGATCGGCACCATTTGGCCGACCTATCTGATCTCGATACTGGGGCAGGGAATCAAAAGCTCGGTTTTCCTGCTGGTTTATTATCAGTTTTTCTCCAGTTATCCCAAGTCGCTGGACGAGGCCGCGCAGATAGACGGGGCTGGAAGAATCCGGGTGTTTACACAAATCGCGCTGCCGATGGCGGTGCCCGCGATCGTGGTGTGCTTCCTTTTCTCCTTTATCTGGACGTGGAACAATACCACGCAGGTAGCGCAGTATTCGATGGGGGCGGCTACCACCCTGCCGATGCATCTGGAACAGTTTGTGGATAAGTTTAATAAGCTTTATTCCTCTTCGCAGGTCAGCACCGGCGGCGCGCTGAATGAAGCGATCCGCCTGGCGGGTACGCTTCTGACGATTCTGCCGCTGATCGTGCTGTACCTTGTGCTGCAAAAGCAGTTTGTGGAGAGCATCGAACGCACCGGCATCACGGGCGAATAAGCAGCCGTCTGGAGCGAATGGAATTCCGCCTGGTTGTATGGGGGAGAGACAGCGCTTCCCTAGGGAACGGCGTGATTTTTCCGCCGGGGAGAACACTCGCCGCGAACGGGAGGGGTCGTTGTTGAAGAAAAAATCCATTACGCTGGTTGCTGTGTGCGGTCTTCTTTTCTTCGGTTCCGGATGCCGGAGAACGAATTCCCCGTCCTCCTCCACCGCCGAATCCGGCGTGTTCTTTTCGCAGGCCGCCGTGCTGAAGACAGAGGGCCTGGCGCATGAACCGTACGGCCGGGATCAGCTATACGGCGATAAAGAGGCCCCGGTAATTTGGTGGGGGCGGTCCCCGCGGGACCCGCAGGCCGGAGAAACGGTCGAAATCGCCGTTTCGCTGTGGCGGACGGACGCGGACAGCGTGTGGCTGGACTGGGCGCTGAACGGGGTAAGGCAGGAGCCGGTTTTCTGTCGGCAGTCCGCAATTTTACAGGATGAAGGGCTTTCCAAAAAGAAATTTGTCGGCGCCCTCGGCCCCTTTCAGCAGGGCGACCAGGTGGAATATATGGTGCGCGCCGGTAAGGAGGGCGAACCGGGCGACATAAAGGCGGAGCTGGGACCTTATGCCTTTTCCGTCCTCCAGTGGGAGCCGGTCGAACGGGTAGAAAGCCTTTCCCGTCAGGACGGAGAGACGCGGCTGGTGTTAAAAACCGCCTCCCTGCGGCCTGCTGCGTCGCTGTCCTCGACCCGGGAGGGAATGGTTCGCCTGGCGGTGGAGCCGGAAGAAACGACCGCTGATACGCAGACCGATGAAACCGCTGTGGAAGGCACGGCGTCCCTGTCCGTTGGCGGGTTATCCCTGACGGTCGATGCGCAGCCGTATTCCTTCACTTTATCGGACGGAACGGGAAGAATCCTGGTCCGGGATACGGGGGAGGGAGACGGCCTCCAGGTGTTGACCGACGGGAAAGAAATCCGGGGAATCCGACTGAACCTGCAAGCGCCGGAGGAACAGGGATTTTACGGCTTCGGCATGAAATACGATTCCCTGAACCAGAGGAATAAGGACGTCGATATCTACTGCGTCAACTGGTACACCGACCAGGCCGGGGAGACATATACGCCGGTGCCTTATTACTTCGTTCCCGATACCTACGGACTGTACGTGGATTCGACGTATTACACCCGTTTCGCCATTGACACAGAACGGGACAATGTCTGTACCATCGAAACAGCCGTTCGGGATACCGGCGCGGTGTTCTATCTGTTTGCCGGGGACAACGCGGCCATCGCAGCGGGGTACGCCTCGGCGGCGGGGGCTCCCGTCCTCCCGCCGGTATGGGCGTTTGGCCCGTGGATATCCGCCAACGAATGGAACCGGCAGTCTGAAGTAATGGAACAATTGGAGCAAACGGTCGCTCACGACATCCCCACCTCGGTCATTGTGCTGGAGGCGTGGAGCGATGAGGAGACCTTCTATACATGGAACGACTCCCAGTTTAAGGCGTCCGGCGGCGATTCCGTCCCGAAGCTGGAGGATTTCACCTTCGGCGGACGGTGGCCGGACCCGAAAGGGATGGTGGACGCCCTGCATGAAGAGGGAATCCGCGTCCTTCTGTGGCAGATTCCCGTGCTGAAATTCTCCGGCGACGCAACGCCGCAGTCCAAGCTGGACCAGCGGTATGCGCAGGAACAGGGATATGTTCTGACAAACGGGGACGGAAGCGCCTATCGCCTCCCTTCCGGCACCTGGTTTGGCAACAGCCTGCTGCTGGACTTCACCAATCCCCAGGCAACCGACTGGTTTCTTTCCAAACGCCGGTATTTGCTGGAGCAGATCGGAATCGACGGTTTTAAAACCGACGGCGGGGAATTTATCTGGGGTCGGGACGTCACCGCGTTCGACGGCCGCAGGGGCGATGAGCTTCGCAATGCCTATCCGGATTTGTATGCTCAGGCGTATTTTGATTACTCCCGTACGTATGTGCCCGACGCGATTACCTTCAGCCGGGCCGGCGGGGCTTCTATGCAGAGCCATCCTTTATGCTGGGTGGGCGACCAGCGCTCCACCCAGAAGGCGTTTGAGGAAGCGCTGCGCGCCACGCTGAGCGCGTCGACGTCCGGTATTCCGTTTGTGGCCTGGGACATCGCCGGATTCAGCGGGGACGTTCCGACGGCGGAGCTGTACCAGCGGGCGGTGGCCCAGGCGGCTTTCTCCCCGGTGATGCAGGTGCATTCCGAAACCAGCGGCGACCCGAATCCCAGCCAGGCGCGCACCCCCTGGAATATGGCGGAGCGCAAAGGGGATTCCGCCTGTCTGGATACGTACCGCTACTTCGCCAATGTGCGGATGAACCTGCTTCCGTACCTGTATACCGAAGCGCGCCATTCCAGCCGGACGGGGGAACCACTGATGCGGAGCATGGCCTATGCCTTCCCCAGGGACAGGACGGCGGCGGAGTATGAATTTCAATATATGCTCGGCGGCAGCCTTCTGGTGGCTCCCGCCGTGGAAATGGGGAAGGAAACGGTGAACGTTTACCTTCCCGAGGGGTCCTGGTACGGCCTGTTTGACGGGAAAGCGTATACAGCAGGCGTTCATACGGTGGATTGTCCTCTCGGCAGCCTTCCCGTATTTGTGAGGGAGGGCAGTATCCTGCCGCTGAACCTGGCAGAAGAGAATGAGGCCGGAGAATTGGGCGGATCGGTTGGCAACGCGACGGATTCATACCGGAACCTGACCTTCTGGGCCTATCCCGGCGGCGGGGAGTATACATGGTACGACTACGTAAACGGCAAAGAGGAAACGGTTAAGGTGTCCGCCGATGGAACAATGCAGAGAGCGGACGGCATGGAATCCGCGGATATTGTTCTTCAGGGAAGCGGATGGCGGGATTCCGGACGGGCCGGATAAATACAAAGAAACCGGGAGGAAGACGATGGTACAGGGTGTGATTTTTGATTTGGACGGCGTGATTGTCTCCACCGACGCGCTGCATTGCCAGGCGTGGGTGGAGACCAGCTGGCGCTGGGCTATCCCCTTTACGCCGGAGGATAACGACCTTCTGCGCGGCGTCAGCCGGATGGAAAGCGTTGAAATCATTTGCCGGGTAGGGAACCGCGCCTTGTCGGAGGAGGAAAAAAAGCGGTTCGCCGACGAAAAAAACCGGCGCTATGGGGAGCTGCTCGAAAGCCTGACGCCGGCAGACATCCTGCCGGACGTCCTGGAAACGCTGGAGGAGCTGCGTTTGCGCGGAAGGATGCTTGCGATTGGCTCCTCCAGCCGGAACACGCAGAATATACTGCGGCGGATTGGACTGAGCACCGCCTTCGACGCCGTGGCGGACGGCACTATGATCGCCCGTTCCAAGCCGGACCCGGAGGTTTTCCTGCTGGCAGCCTCGCTGCTGGAATTGCCGCCGGAGCAATGCCTAGTAGTGGAAGATGCGGAAAGCGGCGTTCAGGCGGCGAAGGCCGGCGGATGCCTGGCGGCGGCGGTAGGCCCGGCGCGGGACAGCGATTTGGCCGATGTGAAATTGAACCGCCTGACAGAACTGCTCCAGATTGTGTAGCGAAGACGGAACCATCAACCCGGCTGGCAATCCCCTGGATTTTTAAACGCCATGACGTCTTGTTGTTTTTTTAAAAATTCCCCCCTGCTCAATCCATAGGCATTTTTTGGTAGAGCAGGGAGAAAATTCCCTCCTATTTGTGTGGAAAGACCACAATATTAAATATAATGACAAATTAATGCGAAATATATTGAAATATATAAAAATTATGCTATAATATGGAATATACATAAAATTACATAAAAGTAAGTAATTGACAAACCGCAAGAGCCTTTCGGCTGAACTTTCCTGCTGCGGGGGGGTATCTAATTCGGAGGTCCGGATTCTGAAGCCCGTTCCGACAGCCGCCTTTCTGTGAAATCAAGCTTGATTTATATATGCCAGCGGCCACTACACCGTGAGAAGGGGAATGAGGTGATGGACGAGTCGATTTTGCAAGCGGTACGGCAGCAAAAAAACTACAATTTGTAAAAAAGGAGGACAGTTTCAATGCGAAAGAGGTTTCAAAAGATCACAGCGGTACTGGCGGCGGCAGCTCTGTTTAGCATTACGGCTTTGAGCGCCATAGCCTTGGACGGAATCTGGCATGCTCCGACAGGACACGACGACCTGTACGGGGGAAAAGAGATCATGACCGATCCGTGCGAGCGGTATCCCCGTGATCCGGGAGCCGGCGAGAACGTGTACATTAAGTCCAAGACCTGGCCTATAGAAGAGGGAGACGCCGTTTGGGTAACCTGGACGAAAAACGGCGTCGAACAGCCGGTGGTCAATGCGGAATGGAAGTATAACAGCGGCAACGATACCTATTGGGAAGCGTCGCTCGGCAGCTTTGCAAAAGGCGATGTGATCGAGTACTACGTACACGCGGATCAATACCAGCAAAACGCGAAGCAGGTTGGACCGTTCAGCTTCATTGTTACGGATTGGGACGCGGTGAATAACGTGACTTCCGTTACCAACCATACGAACCGTGTGGAATTGGCGTGTACGTCCGCGGCAGGACTTACCACACCGAAAATCAGTATCTCTTTCCCGGACAGCGGGTATTTCCGCATGCAGTTTGAGCCGTTTACGGCTCAAACATGGGCGACAGGCTCCACCAATTACACGGTGGACGAATCGAACCCGAATTATGTGTGGATTTACGGACCCTCGGTCAGTCTGAAAATCAACAAAGCTCCGTACCATATGGAGGTTTATGATGGGGACGGGAACCTTCTAACCAAGGAGTCCGACCGAAGCGGATACCGCAGTCTGGCGTTCAAAACCAACGGTACCAACTATGTTAACCAGGTGGAGGAAAACCTCTTTACCTCGACGAACGAGAGCTTCACCGGCTTTGGCATGAGGTATGATGCGATCAACCAGCGCGGCAAAAACGTGGATATCTATGCGGTAAACTGGTACCTGGAGCAGGAGAATAAAACCTATCTGCCGATCCCCTTTTATTTCTCGAGCCAGGGCTATGGCACATACCTGAAATCGACCTATTACACGCAGTATCGTCTGGCGACGGATTCCGCCGACCGGGCGACCATCCGCGCCAACGCGGGCGGTTCGACCAACCAGGGGATGGACCTGTATTTCTTCACCGGTACGCCGAAGGAAATCAGCCAGCAGTATACCGACGTGATTGAGAAGCCGGCACTGCCGCCCGTATGGGCGTTCGGACCGTGGATTTCCGCCAACGAGTGGAACAAGCAGTCCGAAGTGGAGGAACAGATTACAAAGATCAATCAATACAACATCCCCACCACGGGAATGGTTCTCGAGGCTTGGGCGGATGAAGAAACCTTCTACATGTTCGCGGGTTCTCAGCACGCACAGAAGCCGGGCGACTGGGTACCCACCGCCAGCGACTTTACGCATGGCGGGCGTTATCCCGATCCCCAAGGGATGATCGATCTGATCCACAACAACGGCATTAAAGTCCTGCTTTGGCAGCTGCCGCTGGTAAAGAACGATCCCAGCACCCGGCCGGCGCAGCTGAATACCGACATCCAGTATGGCTTGGAGCATAATTATTTCCTTAAAAACGAGGATGGTACGCCATACCTGAATGCGGGCGGATGGTACACCAACGCCTACTCGATCGACTTTACCAATCCGGACGCCGTCCAGTGGATGCTGAACAAGCGGAAGTATCTGCTTGAGGAGGTTGGCATCGACGGCTTCAAATGCGACGGCGGCGAATTTATCTGGGGACGCGGAATTACCTCCGCGTCCGGGATTAAAGGCGACGAGCTTCGCAATCTGTATCCGGATTTATATGTGCAGGCCTATTACGACTTTGCAAAGCAGTATAATCAAAACGCGCTCACCTTCTTCCGCGCCGGCGGCGCAGGGGCGGGGCAGCATCCGGTTGCTTGGACGGGAGACCAGAATTCCACGTTCAGCGCTTACCGGGATGCAATGCGCGCGACCATGACGGCTTCGATGTCCGGCGTTCCCTTTACCACCTGGGATCTGGCGGGCTTCAGCGGAGAGATTCCCACCACCGAATTGTATAAGCGCAGCGTCGCCCAGGCGGCGTTCTCTCCCATCATGCAGCTGCATTCCGAATGGGGCGGCGACCCGAGTCCCAGCGTAGCGCGCACACCGTGGAATATGTACGAGCGCACCGGCGATATTGACTGCATCAACATCTATCGGAAATTCGCCAACTATCGCATGAGCCTGATCCCCTACCTGTACAACAACGCGAAGTACACCAGCGATACCGGCGTGCCGATGATGCGCTCCATGGCGTATGAGTTCCCGGGCGACGCGACGGCGGCGCAGATGGAATTCCAGTACATGCTGGGCGATTCGCTCCTGGTCGCGCCGATCGAGAACGAGGGGCAGACCAACAAGCTGATCTACCTGCCGGAAGGCGAATGGATCGACCTGTTCTGGGGCAGCCGTCGTCCGGGCAACCAGCTCATTACCTATTACGCGGGGCTGGATACGCTGCCGGTGTTTGTGAAGGCCGGTTCGGTTATCCCGATGAACCTGAATGCAGACCTCGAATTCGGCGGATCCGTCGGCAACAGCACCGATTCCTACATCAACGAGACCTACCGGATTTATCCGAAGGATTTCACCCAGTACCAGTACTACGACTATGTCAATAAGCAGCAGGAGCAGATTCTGGTGGACGAGAAGTATGATCAGGGCAAAGTGTTCATCACCCTGCCGGCTTCCGAGTCTATCACGACGCTGCAGGTGTTCACCAGTGAACCCACCAGCGTTCAGGAAGGCTATTCCACCATGCAGCGCTACACCGATTTCGCGCAGTTCAAGCAGGCGGTCAGCGGCTGGTATTATGACTCCGTACAGCATCTGACCTATGTGCGGGTACAGAACAAACAAACCGGCAACCGGAGCATCACGCTGAACGGCGTTCAGGAAGTGCCGTATGAAGCCGAGTTCGGCCAGCTCGCCGGAACCTCGGTGAACACCAACCATACCGGCTACGAAGGCACCGGCTTTGTGGACAACTTCGCGTCGTCTGGGACCTCCGTCACCTTTGACGTTTACGCGCCGGAGGCCGGCAGCTACTCGCTGGGCGTCCGCTATTCCGCCGGAACGGAGGCGGCCTCCCGCAGCGTTTATGTCAACGGCAGTCGGGTTGTCAAGGTGTCCCTGCCCAAGACAACCGACTGGGATACCTGGTCGACGGCGACAACCAGTGTAACACTGGCAGCAGGAAAGAACACCATTATGATCGCCTACGACACAGACGATAGCGCGGGCATCAATCTGGACAACATTTCGCTTCATAAATCCAGCGGTTAGCCGGACTGCCTGCAGTACATCGTTTTCGGAGAGGAATGGAGAAGAATGAGGAGTTAATCAGAACCTTTGCGGAAGGTTCTGCTTGATTTCCGGTCAAACAAACGATGGCGGCTGCGGGGAAATGCGGAAAACCTCCCTCGTTTCCCCGCAGCCAAAACCGTACGGGATTCAAGTAAAGGAGTGAAGAAATGTCTGTCAAGCGAAAAGTCTGGCTTCCGGTGAAGCTGGCTTCCCTGTTAGCAACCCTGGCGATGATCGCATCGCTGATAACGGCGATTCAACCTGCCGTGTCGGCATATGTGGAAACCATCGGAAATGTTATTGCCGCGTCGGCGAACGGTGACCTCGTTACGCTGACGGTGGATAACGGCGCCGAAGCCAACGACGATATCCTGGAAATTCGGGTTTGCGAAAACGACATTCTTAAAGTGAACTATCGCCCGAACGGGATACAATCCAGTCCGTCCACCCCAATGATCGATCCCAACCGTACCTGGGGCAGCGTCGGCGCGACGATCGACGTTACCTCCGACCCGATTACCATCTCGACGGATTCCATGCGCGTTGAGATCAAGAGGAATCCCTGCCGTATGACGGTGAAGAAGGCGGACGGGACCACCCTGTTCTGGGAACCGGACGACAAAGGCGTTTACCATGACGGCGTGCGCTTCCAGCGGCCCGCCGGTCAGAACATGTACGGCGTTTCGAGCTACGCCTGCTTTGATGGGAACGGCGAGATTCTCCGCAATAACGCGACCCGCGAGGTAATGGCCGGTCAGCAGGGCAACAGCGGCGGGCCGTTTGTGTGGTCTACCGCGGGTTACGGTCTGCTGGTCGATGCGGACGGCGGGTATTCTGTCGTGGACGAAACCAACAATAAGCTGGAGCTTTACTATGGCAACAATACCACGCAGGGCCGTCGTTATAACAAGGAAAACGTGGAGTATTACATCCTGATGGGCGAACCGGAAGACATCATGGAGAATTTCGCGCATGTCACCGGAGCCTCCCCGCTGCTCCCGGAATGGTCCCTCGGCTTCTCCAACTATGAGTGGGGGATCAACCAGGCCGAGCTGTACGAAATGATTGACACCTACCGGGCAAAGAACATCCCGATCGACAGCTACGGCATCGACTATGATTGGAAGCGGTACGGCGACGACAATTACGGCGAATTCACCTGGAACACGAACAATTATCCGGACGCGGCCGACACAACGCTGAAGCAGAAGATGGACGCCAAGGGCGTTCATCTGATCGGCATTACCAAGCCGCGCGTGGTCACCAAGCTGCAGGATGGGACCGTCACCCAGCAGGGGCGGGATGCGGAGAACGGCGGTTTCTTCTATCCCGGCCACGCGGAGTATACCGACTACTTCTATCCGGTGACCGTCCGCAGCATTGATTTCTACAGCCAAAACGCCCGTAACTGGTGGTGGTCGCATTCCGTCGACGCGTTCAACAAGGGCATCGTCGGCTGGTGGAACGATGAGACCGATACGGTCGCCTCCGGTCAAGCCAACTATTGGTTCGGCAATTTTGAGACCCTGCATCTTTCGCAGGCGCTGTATGAGGGCCAGCGCGCGTATACCAACGATCAGGTGCGTGTATGGCAGACCGGCCGGAATTTCTATCCCGGCACCCAGCGCTATGGCACGACCAACTGGTCGGGCGACGTCGGCACCCAGTTTTCAATTAATGAGCACATCTGGTGGACCAACGGTCTGAACGACCAGAAGGCTACCATGCTGTCCACCATCAACAATGGACAGATGAAGTGGGGCTCCGACGGCGGCGGGTTCAACCAGAATACCGGCACCACCGAAAATCCGAGCCCGGAACTGTATGCCCGCTGGCTGCAGTTTGCCGCTTTTTCGCCGGTGTTCCGCGTGCACGGGAACTTCCAGCATCAGCGGCAGCCCTGGTATTATGGATTTTCCGCCGAAGAAGCGAGCAAAGCCGTCATCCAGCTCCGCTATGCCCTGATGCCGTATATTTATTCCTACGAATATAAGGCGTATGAAAAGGGCGTCGGCCTAGTGAAGCCGCTGATGTTCGATTATCCGAATGATTCGAACGCGGCCAATTACGTCGATGCCTGGATGTTCGGCGACTGGCTGCTTGCCGCGCCGGTGACCGAACGGTACCAGACCACGAAATGGATATATCTGCCGGAGGGCCAGTGGATCGATTACTTCACCGGCCTGGTATATGAGGGCGGACAGAATATCGCTTATGCCGTCAACGGCCAAAGCTGGAGCGACGTTCCGCTGTTCATCAAGGAAGGCGCGATCATTCCCACACAGAAGGTGCTCAACTATGTGGACGAGGAAGACATCAACGAGATCATGGTCGATATCTTCCCGGATACCAAGACCAGCTCCTTCAATTTCTATGACGACGACGGCTCCACCTATAACTACGAAGGCGGCGCGTATTACAAGCAGGTCATCTCGGCCAAGGATAACGGTGCTGCCGGCGTGAATGTTTCCGTCAGCAACAAGAGCGGGACCTATGCTTCTCCGGTACAGAATTACGTCATGAAGATTCACGGCAAGGCTGCTTCCCAAGCGGCGGTGAATGGAACCTCCCTGACCAAGTATGACAACCTGTACGCCCTGAAAGCCGCCGCCGGCGAAGGCTATGCGATCGGCAAGGACGTCTACGGCGATGTAACCTATGTCAAAGTGGCCGCTGGCAGCGCAAAGAATATCGTTGTCAACGGCTCGGTAACGCAGTCGGCGAACGGCGTCCGCTACGAAGCGGAAGACGGTTCCCTGTGGGGCGACACAGTTGCCGGGCAGGCCGGCGCGAACAACAACCATACCGGATACACCGGCTGGGGCTTTGCCGACCGCTTTGAGAGCGACGGCGCGGCGGTTACCTTCCGGGTGAACGCGAAGACGGCCGGCGAATATCCGGTGGACGTCCGGTATTCTAACGGCGCCGCCTCCGCGAAAACCCTGAGCGTTTATGTCAACGGTACGTTTGTCCGTCAGGTATCCTTTGCCCCGACGGCGAATTGGGATACCTGGAGCACGCTGACCGAAACGCTGCCCCTGGCGGCCGGCGGCAACAGCGTCACTCTGATGTACGACGTGACGGCGGGCGATACCGGTTATGTAAACCTGGACAACATTTTTGTCCCCTTCTTCCCGGATATGGCCCGTTACGAAGCGGAATCCGCGGCGCTGCATAACGGCCCCGCCCGTTCGACCAATCATTGGTTCTACACCGCTTCCGGTTTCGTGGCCGGCCTGGAAACCGTCGGCAGTGAAGTCGAATTCCGGAACGTTACGGTTCCCTCTGCCGGCAACTATGAAGTGAACCTCCGCTATGCCAACGGCAACAACGCGGAAAAAACCCTGAACGTTTATGTCAACGGCGTCTTCCGGACGACCGCGAACCTCTCCAGCGAGGGTAGCGACTGGAATGTTTGGAGCACCTGGACCCAGAGCCTTGCGTTGAATGCGGGGCAGAACACCATCTCCTTCCGTTTTGACACCGGAAACAGCGGTTACGTCAATCTGGATAATCTGGAGGTAAAGGTCGGGGCCGGCGGCGGGCGCGCCGAGCAGAATCTGCTGGATAACGGCGGGTTTGAACGGCCTACCTGGGATTCCTCCAAGTGGACGGAATGGCATCCGGACGGCCAGGCGGTTGCCTACGGCGTGGACAGCGGAATCGGCACAAATCCGCCGGAGGCGGCGCGCGAAGGCGACCAGCGCGCGTATTTCTACCTGGGAAGCGCTTACAGCCAGAGCATCCATCAGGTGAATACCGTGGCGGCGGGGACCTACCGCGTGGAATTCTGGGCAAAGAACTTCAACACCGAACCCACGGTCGCCCGGGCGGAAATTGCGATTCCCGGTCAGGAGACGCTGTTCATTAACCTGAACAGAACCAGTGAGTGGCAGCACTATACCATTGATAACCTTTCAATGAGCGGGAATGTGGACATTGGATTCTATGTTCAGTCGCCCGGCGGCACGACCGTACAGCTCGACGGCGTGCGCTTGATTCGGACAGCATAAGAGCTGGCAAAAACCATAAACCTCCCCATAAAACCTGGAGCCTCTGCCGCCGGCAGGGGCTCCAGGTTTTATTATAAAGCTGTTTTAAGCGCCAAACATACGCCGTCCGGGCACGAAACCGGATAGCCAAGCGGAAAAGGCATTCCCTCCTTACCCCCACTATCTCCCCGGGAAAAAGCCCGGCGTCGGCGTGGGGCTGCGCGCTGGCCGCCTACCTTTGAAAGACCGTCTTTTGCAAAATATTTGGAAGTGTAGGTGTTACAATGATGTGAGACAAAAGATAAGCAAAAGAATAGCGAATAGGA
>ERZ827520.148-NODE-148-length-120630-cov-28.097699_pt1 | contig 120630 bp, 118 predicted proteins | sample MGYA00519581_ERZ827520 | MGnify/ENA primary metagenome ERZ827520 (study PRJEB31778, sample SAMEA3449339) | human gut metagenome | biome: human gut; feature: human-associated habitat; material: faeces | place: United Kingdom | collected 2010/2012 ... | reverse complement strand
CAAGCTATCGATATTGCAGGTGCAAATGACAAAGCCGCGCTACACAAAGGAGCAGGTAGTCAGTTGGATCAGCCGCTTCAAGTATGGCAACGTAGACGACCCGCAGTATCAGAAGCAGATCATCGACACGTTCATCAATTCCATCTATGTGTTTGACGATAAGCTGGTCTTTACCTACAACTTCAAGGACGGAACTGAAACGATCACACTTGCGGAAATTCAGGCGGCCTTCGGTTCGGATTTAACTCAAGTCGCTCCGCCAGAAATCACGCCGGCCTAATGCTTAACAGTCATAAGTATTAAGGTTGGGCAAAGAAAAAACGGTGCGACTTCACGGTCACGCCGTTTTTCTGCATACAAGGGTATATTCTGCAATCATGGATTATGATGACACGGGGTTCCAACCTCGTTCATACATCCAATATGTTTATAACAATGGCTGTGCGGTCGTCCAGGTATCCTTCGGGCATCATGTAGGCCATGGCCTGAGAAATTAAAGTATCGGTATCCATGGCGGCTAAGGCTGCATCAGACAGCGATGCGAGGAACGGGTCGATTCCGTCAGTACATAAAAGGACCCTGTCGCCTGCGGATAAAGGCAGTTCGCCCACGCGCAGAAACTCTGCGGCGGACGGCATGCCGTTCCATACGCCGTAGCCGCAGGGGTGGGAAGGATTGTTGCATATAACGGCGCGTATCTCGTCGGACGTAAACTCCTTGTGGCGGCGATGTACCTCTGCGGTTTGAGGTGTTGTAAAATACGATAGCGTTCCGTTTGAAATCAATATGCCATTAGAATCTCCTATATATGCATAATGCAGCTTGTGTTCGGCAAAAAGCGCAAGCACGCCGACCGTGCCCGGGAAGAATGGGGAGGGGAAGCCTTCGTTGGCGGCGGCAACGGCCATGTTCCCGGCATATGCTGCCGCTTTAAGGCGGTCCGCCGGTGCGGCACCGTTTTTTTTCAAAAGTACGGCCTGCGCGGCATCGGCAAAGGCGTTGTCGGCGCGGCAGGCGGGGCTGGGGTTGGGGTATATGCCGTTTTCTCTGTCGCGGCTTACACCGTCAAGTATCATGGCAAAACCTGATGCCTCGTCAAAGAAGAAAAGATCCTCGTTTGGCTTATCGGCATAACGGGTATTTTTTGCTGTGGCGCCTTTCATTGTTAAACGCATGGGGAAGCTCCTTTGCTGCAAAACTTCATATTATATATTCTATTACCATATTAGTGGTATAGCAAGCCCTATCGACGAATTAAGACGGAATTGTATACATAGAAACAATGTATTGACAAGACGGTGTTTATGTGCTTAAATATCATATAATTAAAGTGTTCTTATACTTATTATCTGATATATATGTATGAATGTACATAATATATTACCGAACGGGTCCAAGGGACGGATCCAAACCTTATACACGAAACCGGGTGGAGGAAACATTGGTGAGTTATCCTCAACAGACTATGTTGAACAAATTTAAACAGTCATGGCCTAAAATGGCATTCGTTTGCGTGCTGGGGATCGTGGTTTCTTACGTTATCGGCAGGGGAAGGGAACAAACGGCTTTCGTATGGATAATAAATGCGATATTTTCGGCCGGAATGGCGCTTTTGCTCGTCGGCATAGCGCATCAGCTGACAAATATGCACATGTTTACAAGCCTTTCTTACGGCGTAAAGCTTCTTAAAATGATTTTTCGCAACGAACATAAATCGGCAGACGACTTGAAAAATGATTATATTGAATATCGCGACAGCCGCAAGCATCATAATGATGTATCCTTATATATGGTATGCGCGGCAATACTCATTGTGATATCGGCGCTGCTTTCATTATTACATATGCTTTAAGACAAACGAAACCCTAACAAACTTGACTTTAAATTTGAAGCCGATAATGGCTTCTGCAAAAAATAAAAGAACAAAAAGGAGAGAAAACCGACATGAAGAAAACCATTGCACTGCTTCTGGCCATGATATTCGTAATTGGCCTGCTGGCTGCATGCACTCCCTCCAACACCGCGCAGGATCCTGTGCAGACCGACGATCCCAACGCCGGCACACCTGCGGAGACCACGACCCCGACCGACGCTCCTGTAACAGAGCCCACGGCAGAGGGTAAGAAGGTCTATTATTCCGTGCTCAGCTCCGACCATTCGAGCCTCAACTTCCTTGACAATGTCGATAGCCCCGTTGGCAACGTTGCCACCTATTGCATGAGCTATCTGTATCGTCAGTATCCCAACGAAGAAGGCAACGGATACATCTGGATCTGCGACATCGCCGCTGAAGAGCCCATTCAGATCGACGATTACAACTGGCAGATAAAGATCCGCGAGGATGCAAAGTGGAACAATGGCGATCCCATCAATGCGGACACCTTTATGTTCACCTTTAAGCAGCAGCTTGACCCCGTGATGATGCCCCGTATGAGCACCTTCCTGGCCAGCAACGCCATCACCATCGTGAATGCCGAGCAGTATTCCATGCAGAATTCCGAAGGCGGCATACCCACCGATTGGGAAGACGTCGGTATCAAGAAGATCGATGATTACACCATTCAGATAACCACCGTTGACGTAAACACCGCTACTCAGGTTATGAACCACTTCTTCAACAGGAACAACGTACCCTGCTACGAACCCCTGTGGAACGAATGCCTCAGCGCCGACGGCCTGACCACTTCCTACGGTTCCGACCTTGACCACTTCATGGGCTGCGGTCCTTACATCTTCTCTGATTGGACCTATGACTCCGTGCAGACCTACGTTAAGAACCGCGACCATTGGCTGGCTGATTACTTCAATTATGACGAGGTACAGTATCGCGTAGTTCCCGAGCAGAATGCCCGCGTTGAGCTTTGGGAGCAGGGGCAGCTGGATATATTCGCGCCCAACTCCGATACCCTCGAAACCTACATCGACGATCCGCGCCTTGTGGAATACGGCTCCAACTCTGTGTTCCATCTGGACATCAACTGCAAGAACCCCAATAACCCCATCAGCGGCAGCGACAACTACCGCAAGGCTATCTATCACGCCATCGACCGCGAGACCATAGCCAAGAACCTGTTTGGCCATATGGAACCCGCCGGTTGGTACGTAAGCGCCCAGGCCGGTATACTCAGCGAGGGTGCCCGCGTCTACCGCGAATCTAAGTACGGCAAGGCCGTGGAAGAAATGGTTGCCTCCTGGAGCGCAGAAGGCCACACCACCGGCTATAACCCCGAACTTGCGCTTGATTACCTGAACAAGGCCTATGAAGAGTGCGGCGTTCCCGCTGACACCGTTATCAACATCATCATTGCTTACGATCCCAGCGAGGTACACTGGAACAAGACCGCTCAGTTCCTCCAGGAGGAGTTCCCCAAGATCTTTAATAACCGCGTAACCGTGGAAATAAAGAACTACAGCGGTATCTCCACCACCGAGTACAAGAAGCAGGGCAACGACGGTTGGGATCTTTCCCCCAACGATTGGGCCCGTTCCGTTGCGCGTACCTATCCTTACGAAGGCTTCTACTACTTCACCAGCGGCTACTCCGGAGCCCCCAACAACTACTTCAACGACGAGTTTGACGCTCAGTTTGCATATTGCCGCGAAATCCAGAACGGCGATTACGAGACCCTGCTGCAGGAAACTCAGAAGCTTGAGGAAATCTATCTTGAGCATGTGGTGCAGTGCCCCGTTGTACAGGATGTTGTTTACGAACTCCATTCCGACCGTTTGGTTCTGCCCGTTTACACCTATATTCCCGGCTTCGGTTGGGGCGAACCTTACGGCGATATCGTCACCGACTAAGCGCCTGAACAGCCGAACGTTAACTTAACACACATCTTCCGGGGGCATGCTACCTAATGTGGCGGCATGCCCCCGATTCGGATAATAGCGAAAGCTTTATCCGGGGAAGTCCCATGCAGTTAGGAGAATCCTATGTTTAGATACATTATGTCCCGCATCGCTGCAATGCTCATCACGCTTTTCCTTATCATGTCGCTTTCTTTTATCGTGGTGCGCCTGATGCCGATGTCGCTTTTTGAAAATCCGGAGGTGCCGCTTGAAATCCAGAAACAGCTGGAGGACAAGTTCCATCTCAACGATCCTTTGCCGGTTCAGTATTTTTATTTTATTTCGGATATAGTTGCCGAGCTTGATTTCGGCGTTTCCGTAAAGCTTCGTCCCGGCCTGCCGGTATTCGGCATATTGATCAACCGACTTCCGCCCACGATTTTGGTCAATTTCCTGTCTCTTTTCATATCAATACCGTTGGGGCTTATTGCCGGAACGGTAGCCGCGCTTAAGCGCAACACATGGGTGGACCACGTGATATCATTCTTCGTGGTAATATTCATATCAGTACCGTCGTTTGTTTTTGCATCGGCCCTTCAGTATTTCTTAGCATTTAAGCTGGAATGGTTCCCGACACTTTACGACACGAACGCCGCCACGCTTGCGCAGCAGCTCCACTCTTTGGTGCTGCCCATCATTGCGCTGGCTCTCAGCCCTATAGCTACAATAGCAAGGTATCTGCGCGGTGAACTGATAGAAAATATTTCTTCGGAATATCTGCTGCTTGCGCGCACCAAGGGCCTGACCAAGGTCCAATCCATAGTGCGCCATGCCTTCCGTAATTCGCTTATTCCCATTTCCAATACCCTTATCGCAATGATAACAGGCATAATGGGTGGTTCTCTTGTTATAGAAAACATCTTCGCAATACCAGGGCAGGGCGGCTTGACGGTAAAATCCATCATGGCCGGCGACCATTTCCTTACCGTTGCATGCCTGATATTCTATTCGGTGACGTCATTGGTCACCATATTGCTGGTGGATCTGTCCTACGGCCTGATCGATCCCCGTGTGCGCGTGGGAGGTAAGAAAGCATGATTTATGATAGAAATAATCTGCCGGATGACATTAAAAATTTGCCCGATGCCGATTTTGAACCCCTGCATCAGGAAGATATAAAGGACGAAAAGTTTAAAACTAAACCCGTCGGCTTCTTCAAGGATGCAATGATAAGGCTCAGCAAGAACAGAGTATCCATGATCTCCGGCGCAATAATACTGTTGATCGTGCTGATGGCCATAATAGTGCCTAATATCACAGGGTATTCCTATACTGAGCAGAATGTTGCGCAGCAAAATCTGCCCCCAAAAATACCCGGGCTTGAAAAGCTTGGCATATTCGATGGTTCCCGCGTGCTTACAGACCGCCGCAAGGATAAGCTTGACGATACCGACAGATATCCTGAAGGCTGCATTATCGAGATTTTTAACGAGCATGACGTTAAGAACGTTACCATGTGCGACGTAAAGGTTGACTATTATAAGTACAGCGGCGTGGCAGACGGCGAATATCATTGGCTCGGCACGGACTATTTGGGACGCGACTTGCTTACAAGGCTTTTCCGCGGCGCGCGCATATCGCTTATAATCGCTGCGGTATCCGTTGCGGTAAACCTTGTGATAGGCGTTGTATACGGCGCTATATCCGGCTATTGCGGAGGCAAGATAGATATATTCCTTACGCATTTGGCAGAGGTTTTGGACGGCATGCCGTACGTGGTCGTTACCATTCTGTTCATGTTGGTGTTCGGCGCAGGTATGTTCTCCATAATACTTGCAATGACGGTAACGGGCTGGATAGGCACATCTCGCCTTATCCGCGCCCAGTTCTATCGCTTCAAGGGCCGTGAATACGTGCTGGCTGCCCGCACAATGGGCGTGCCGGACAAGACGCTTATATTCCGCCACATTCTGCCCAACTGCGTAGGCCCCCTGATCATTCGTGCCATGATCGCCGTTCCCGGCGCCATTTTCTCGGAAGCGTTTCTGGCCTATATCGGTCTTGGCATAGCGCCTCCGGAGCCTTCCATAGGCATTCTGCTTTCCAACGGACAGAGCGTGCTGCTGCAGTATCCGTATCAGGTCATATTCCCAGCCGTATTGATTTCGCTGCTGATGGTTGCATTCAACCTGTTCGCCAATGGTCTTAGGGACGCCCTTGACCCGACAAAACGCGGAGAGGAATAAAGCTATGGGTAATGAATATATGAACAAAGAAGTAATTCTCAGCGTGAAGGACCTTCGCATCAACTTCCGCGCTTACGGCGGATTGGTACAGGCTGTGCGCGGCATAGATTTCGACCTTCACAGGGGCGAAACGCTGGCGATAGTCGGCGAGTCCGGTTCGGGCAAGTCCGTCAGCATCAAGGCCATTATGGGTATATTGGCGAATAACGCCATAATAGAATCCGGCGAGATTCTTTATGACGGAATGGACCTTACAAAGGTGCATGAGGATGAATTCCACCGCATCCGCGGCAAGAGGATAGGCCTCATATTTCAGGATCCGCTGTCCGCATTGAACCCCATAATGAAAATAGGCCACCAGATAACGGAGGTGCTGCGGCTTAACGACAAGATGAACAAGCACGACGCCCGCGCAAAGGCGCTTGAGCTTATGAAAGCCGTGGGTATCCCTGATGCGGAGCGCCGCTTTGAGCAGTATCCGTTCCAGTTCTCCGGCGGTATGCGCCAGCGTATAGTTATAGCTATTGCGCTTGCCGGCAATCCGGAAATACTGATTTGTGACGAGCCCACCACCGCGCTGGACGTTACGGTTCAGGCAAAGATACTGGAGCTTATTAACAATATCAAGAAGGAGCGCAACCTGTCCGTTATATTCATAACTCACGATTTGGGCGTTGTAGCAAATATGGCGGACCGTGTGAATGTTATGTATGCGGGCAAGATAGTGGAAACGGGCACCAGCGAGGAGATATTCTTCGAACCTGCCCATCCGTACACATGGGCGCTGCTCAGCTCCATGCCGGATCTTCATACCAAGGAACGCCTTTTGGCGATTCCCGGTACGCCGCCAAACATGATATTCCCGCCCAAGGGCGATGCTTTTGCCGCCAGAAATCAGTTCGCCATGCGAATCGATTATGAGCAGGAGCCGCCTATGTTCAGAATAAGCGATACACATGCTGCGGCAACATGGCTGCTGCATCCCAAGGCCAAGGCAAACGGCATAGAGATGCCCGAAGTGCTTAGTGCCAGAATAGAAAGAATGAAAGGGAGTGGAGTGCAAAATGGCTGAAAACGAATATATTCTTGAAGTAAAAAACCTTTGTCAGCACTTCAGCTCCGGTCACGGCAAAAACAAAATGGTCGTCAAGGCTGTTGATGACGTAAGCTTTGCCGTGCGCAGGGCGGAAACCTTTGGCCTGGTGGGCGAATCCGGCTGCGGAAAAACCACAACGGGCCGCACCATAATCCGTCTGTATGATCCCACGGGCGGCGAGGTTTTGTTTGACGGCAGGGATATCTCCGGCAAAATGACAAAAGATTTGCGGAGCTATCTTACATCGAATATCTCCATGATATTCCAGGACCCCATAGAATCACTTAACCCAAAGATGACCATAGAGGAAATCGTGGGCGAAGGTCTTAAGGTGCGCGGACAGAAGGATCGCGATGAAATTCACCGTAAGGTGGTTGAGATGCTGGAAAAGGTTGGTCTTGTGGAAGAACACGCCACCCGCTATCCGCACGAATTTTCGGGTGGTCAGCGCCAGCGCATAGGCATAGCCCGCGCGATAATCACCAAACCCAAGCTTGTAATTGCAGACGAGCCTGTTTCCGCGCTGGACGTTTCCGTGCAGGCGCAGGTTATAAATCTGCTGAACGATTTGAAGGACGAGATGGGTCTCAGCATACTTTTCATAGCCCATAACCTTTCCGTTGTCAAGTATTTCTCCGACCGTATCGGCGTTATGTACTATGGCCATCTGGTTGAGGTTGCAAATGGCGACGACCTGTATAAGAACCCGCTGCATCCGTATACAAAGGCTCTGCTTTCCGCAATACCTGAGCCCAACCCCATTACGGAGCGCACGCGCAAGCGCGTGGATTACGATCCTGAGAGGGACCATGATTATTCCGTTGAGAAGCCCTCGATGGTGGAGGTTGAGCCGGAGCACTTCGTATATTGCTCCCCGTCCGAGCTTGAAGCATACTGCAAGCAGCTCAAGGACTAAAACCAATATACGCATAAAAGCAGTATAACAGTAAAAGGCCGTTATCAATGCGATAAGCGGCCTTTTGTTCAGTATTAAGCTTGAATTATTAGCATCCAATAACCGTTCGGCCTTTATACTTGGATACCGCACATGGATTTAGCTTCTATGCCAGCGTTTTGATATGCTCCTTCGCTTTTGCATAGTACTTTTGGAACCGCTCGGAGCCTGTCTCGTTGTACTTCACGCCAAGCATAATCCATTCGCAATATTCATAGAGCAGAAAATAATCCAGCGTCCTGCGGTAATCATTGTAATCGATGCCATTTTCTTTTAACAAATGCTCAAAGTAATATTCTATGGCATAGTCTTTGTCTGCCTGCGTCATATAGAAAAAAGCCGATTCATCTTCTTCTCCGTGGGCAATAAGGCGGGCAAGCGATGTCGGATAGGGCAGTATTGCAGCATATTCCCAATCTATTATAGTTGCATGGCCGTTTGCACACAGTACATTAAACGGCAAAAGGTCGTCATGGCATAGCGTCCGCGGGACGATTGAATACAGCTTCAGATACTCTGCATAGGCTTGCTCTAAAGCCGCATCATTCAAATACTTGCCCCGGTTTTGCTGCCTTGGCAGGCTTGCCTCAAAAGAGAGACCGGCAGCTTGACATTCACGCCTTTCCCAATACATATTCTGCAAATAAATCAAGGCGTCAAGAACCGCAGTCAGCGATTCGCGGTCGCACTTCCGCAGGTCGTGCCCTTCTATGTATTCCATAAGTAAAAACAGTTCGCCGCAATAGTTAAGGCTTTTGTAAAGGTGCGGAACAGCGCGCTCGGCGGACGCCAAAAAAGTATTGTAAACAGACAGTTCTTGCTCGCTTGCCTTTTTCAGAACGTATGCGGTATTGCCGTCGTTTATTTTCCATACGGCGTAATCCGTGCCGTCCTCCGCGCTTTTGAACGGCGTTGCCTCAGCCTGTTCGCTGAGGCACATTTGTGCAAGTATTTCTTTTATGTTCATAATAGGCCCGTTCCTTCCTGCCGATGATTATCCTACATAAACTTATAATACCACATGCAGCTCTTCACGTCCATTTGACAATAAAAAAGCTGATAAATGTGAGGAGCACTGAGAACGACTGGTTATAGCGATGCTTTTACGGATGAGGATGACTTTTTCTTGACAACCTATCGGTCGGTAGGTATAATCTTAGCGGTATTATTTCATGCAGGAGGGCAGCAGAATGGTTGAACAGGGCAGCACCAAGAAAGCGATTTTGGACAAGGCATTGGATTTATTCTCAGTGCAGGGATATGAAGCCACTTCCATTGCGCAGATAGCAAACGCGGTGGGCATACGTAAGGCATCCATGTACAGCCACTTTAAAAGCAAGCAGGAAATACTGGATGCACTTGTGCGGCATAGCTTAGAGCAGTATGAAAAACGCTCCATATTTGCGCGGGCGAATTGGGACGATCCTGCCTTTACAAAGGATAAGCAGGACGTTACGCCGGACGCAGCGCTGCAGATGGTTCTTGGACATGTGCGCTATATTTTGCATGACCCGCAAATAAGTAAATCCCGCAAAATGCTGACGATAGAGCAGTTCCAAAACGCTGAGCTGAGCACGCTGCAAACAAAGCAAAATTATGCTGATGTGGTGCGCTATTTTACGGGGCTTGTGAAATTCCTGATTAAGAACGGGAGACTTATTGATGACGATCCAGAGATAATGGCGGCGCAGCTATGCCTGCCCATATCGGTTTGGATAAACCTTTGCGACCGCGAGCCGGAACGCGAGGACGAAGTGGTTGGGCTGATAGAGCGGCATATAAGGCAGTTTTATAAGGTGTATGGCGTGCCTCGGGAAGATTGAGGGGGATAAATGCATGAAATACGGCTGGCTTGATGAATATTTGCTGGCGAAAAAAGGCGTTAGGAAGGACTTTAAAGCGGAGTGGAACTGGCTACGGTACATGGTTGGCGATAAAATGTTTGCCGCGGTGTGCTACGATGATAATAACAACCAGCCGTTGGTATCAGGATTTGGATGTATGTAAGCAGGTGGACAATAGGGACAAGCCATACGATACGGAACTGCTGCACAGCATGTATGATTATCTCTGCGCACATGGCGATTGCTATTATATAGAATACAACGGTGTGCTGGTAGGGGATGTTTCCCTGCGGGACAGCGGGGAAATAGCCATTGTGATTTGCAAAGAATACCAGAACAAGCATATCGGCCGGCGCTGCGTTATTGATATGCTGAAGCTTGCAAAGGAAAAGGAAATGGCGAAGGTTACGGCAAATATCTATTCCTTTAATGCGCAAAGCCGCCGCATGTTCCTGTCAGTAGGATTTAGGCAGACTGATGAGGAATGGTATGAATATGCGCTTTAGGAAGCGGGAATAGAGGCCGATTGAGCGCGAGCTGCTTTTATTTTGACCGTTTGGCTACCGAACGACAGGTTGCTGCGGAATGAGGAGGATAATATGAAAAAACGCACGGCAAAGCGTGCTTTGAAGTGGATAGGCATAACGATAGGGGTATTGCTGATTATTATTGCCGCCGGAGCGGCGGTGATGTTCGGGCCGTTCGTAAAGGCTGCAAACAGCATAGAAAACTTGAAGATGGGCTTTATGCAATGGAGTTTGCGGGGGACTACGGGTTTGATGATTTCCTTGCTAATGGCGGCGCCGCAAGCGACGGCGAAGTTGCGGAATATTTGGTTTCGTTCCTGTCGCATGGCTTTTACAAGGCGGATGGAAATGTGACGACTGGAAGTTTCGGCTGCTCCACGATATATACGCAGGATGAAAACGGCACTTACTTCTTTGGACGCAACTATGACTGGGCAGAATGTGAAACCATGATAGTGCATACCAAGCCCGAAAACGGATATGAGTCGGTATCTACCTGCTGCCTAGATTTTTTAGGTTTTGGCGATAAGTATGCGCCGGACGGATCGATGACGGAACGGATGCAGAGCATAGCGGCGATTTATGTTCCGCTGGACGGCATGAATGCCAAAGGGCTTGTTGTGGCCGACTTGACGGCGGGGGATGACGAGGAAACGTACCAGCGGACAGGCAAGGTGAACCTGACCACCACCACGGCCATTCGCCTGCTGCTGGATAAAGCGGCAGACGTGGACGAAGCCGTTGCGCTGCTGAAGCAGTATGACATGAATTCATCCATAGGCATTTCTCATCATCTGTCCATTGCGGATGCGCACGGCAAAAGCATTGTTGTGGAGTATGTTAACGAAGAAATGCTGGTTAGCGAAACAAAAGTGGTCACAAACCATTATCTTACCGACTGTGAAAAGAGGGGCATTGGCTCGGCGCAGCCGCTGCGCGGATTTTTATTTTGCGGAGAACTATGACCATGAATATGGGCTGATACTGCTGGGGAAAAACGGCTTTTTGAAGCGGTAAACGGGGGCGCATCGGTGCTCGGATTAAACAAACATCAGATTAGGGAGATTTATATTATGAAAAACAGCGCGCTGGTCGTGATAGACCTTCAAAATGACATCACAAAAAACTATAGAGAAATCATAGAAAAAGTCAACAAGGTTATCGACTGGGCAGTTGAAAAAGGAATGTGGGTAATTTATATACAGCATAACAACCTGTCTGCCGGAACAAGAACATTCAAGCCGGGCACACATGGCGCGGAGCTGGTGCCGGAGATGAAAGTAGTATCCGAACATATCTTCACTAAGTCAAAAAGCAACGCGCTTACAAGCGATGCTTTTACCGCTTTCATTCAGGAGCGTGGCATTACCTGGTTTTATATTGCCGGCGCCGATGCCACGGCCTGCATCAAATCCACCTGCTTCAATATGGCGAAAATCGGATATACGGTTCATGTGCTGTCGGACTGCATCACAAGCTATGACAAAAAGAAGCTGCCGGAAATGCTGGCGTATTATGCAAGCAAGGGCTGCTCCGTAACAACACTTCAGGAATTCGTTGAGGGAATAGGTATCGGGAGGTAATGCCATGCCAATGTGGAATCCGTGGCGCGGCTACAAAATGAAAGCGGGGCTTGTGTATCTTGGCTTTTCCACTTTCGCCAATGCGGAACGTACTTTATTAAGGATGGCAGGCAGTATAAGCTTCAAACAAAGGACTTGTGTGCTCAGGCGCGGGAGGCGGGCATAGACTATAAGCCCGCGCGGGAATAGACGGTGAAGTCGCTTGCAAAAGGCTGCCGATTACGGCGATAAGTGTGTTGAGGTATTATAATACAGGAGGAGATAAAATGAAAAAATTATATGAGAAAAACGAGCTGACATTTGCAATTGTATGGATAGTTATTTATTGTGTTTTGCAGTCCATGGCGAATCCGCTGAACGAAATAATAGGAATCGAATACTCCGCAAGCGCAGTTTTCTGCATATTGCAGACGATCGTTCTTCTCGGCTTTATACGAAAGAACGGTTTGCCGCATCGTGTGCATGCTCTGCGTTGGATTTCTGGAGGAAGTGATTTTCAGGGGGCTTCTGTTTGCTTCTATTGCAAAGGATAATGTGAAGTCCGCAATAATTATTTCAAGCGTAACTTTCGGCATAGGGCACATTATCAACCTTTTCAACGGCAGCGGCATGGGCTTGGCAAGCAATCTGTGCCAGATTGTATTTGCGGTTGCGGTAGGCTTTATGCTTGTAACTATTTTTTATCGCGGCGGAAGCATGCTCCCCTGCATCATCGTTCACTCTGCTATTAACACGCTTGGTACGTTTGCTAATGATGCTGATATCGCCATGCAAGGGCAGCTGATCCATATAGCCGTTCTGATAGCTATAACAGTCGCATATACGCTGATTCTTATAAAAACGCTTCCGAAGAAGCAATTGGCAAATGCTGCGGAGAACAAGTGAAGCACCGTGAAAGAAGCTAAGGTTGTTCGGAATCCGATAAATACTTTCAGAATGACCAAGAAATTGATTTGATTAAAGAAAGGAACGAAATACAAATGGAACACACAAACTTTGAAATAGTCCGCGCACAGGCGGAGGATGCGGCTGCGCTGCTGGATTATCTGAAAATAGTGGGTGGGGAGACGGACAATCTCAGCTTCGGCGCGGAGGGCGTGCCGCTTGATGTTGAAGCAGAGAAAGCGTATCTTGGTGTGCAGGCGCAGTCGCAAGACAATATTCAGCTGCTTGCCAAGGCGAACGGGGAGATAATAGGCACCGCCAGTCTTAACCGCAAGCAAAGACGCATGGGACACCGCGCGGAGTTCGGGATAAGCCTGAAAAAGGCATGGTGGGGTTGCGGCGCTGCGTTCGCCCTTATGGAACGCATACTTGCTTTTGCAAGGGAAAACGGAGTGGAACAGGTCAATCTTGAGGTGCGCAGCGATAATAAGCGCGCCATAGCGCTGTATGAAAGGTTCGGCTTTCGCAAGCTATGCACATTTCCGGGCTTTTTCAAAATTAATGGTGAACTGATAGATTTTGACTTCATGAATCTATCCATTTGCCCCGGCGAAAACGAAATACACTAAATGCGGCGTAAGGAGGGATATATATGAACAAACAGATTGGCTGCTGCGGGCTGGACTGCGAAAAGTGCGACGCCAGAATAGCAACGATAGCAAACGACAATGCCTTGCGCGAAAAAACCGCCGCCCTGTGGACAAAGCTGAACGGCGTAACGATAACGCCTGAAATGATAAACTGCACCGGCTGCCGCATAGAGGGCGCAAAAACGCCGTTCTGCGACAAGTTATGCCCAGTACATAACTGCGTTAGGGAGAAGGGAATGGATACCTGCGCCGATTGCCCGGAGATGGACGGATGCAGCACACTTGGGCACATTGCCGCAAAAAATCCGGCGGTGCTTGAAAGGCTGAAGAGGCTTCGTGAGTCGAAATAAGAAGGATACAACCATGTCAAAACGGGCGAGACAATATATAGGGATACTGGCGGCAGTTGTCGTGTATTATCTTGTTCACGAAGGGGCGCATGAGCGAAGCACAGCTTGGCGCGTTCTGCCTTGCTGGTGCTGTGGCAACGTTCTGCGGCGGATATGCTTTGGTCGCACTTGCGGACAAAATATGCTGCGCAAAGAGCAAACTGCTCCGCGCAACGCTTTACTATATAACGATTGCATTTTTACTGCTTGATCCGCTGTATCTCAGCATTCTCTGCGGCTTTTTCGGCGGCGGGGACATGATCGGCATAGATCTTCTTTGCCCGGAGTGGGCGGCAAGATGTCTTTTCGGCGTGCTGCTCATTGCAAACGCACTGGTGTTCTGGAAACGTGTGCTGCCGGTATATAAAAAGTCTTTTGCGGAGTGAACCCGCATTGACAAATGCGGCGGTGCTAAGCTATCATAAATCTGACATTGTGCCATAAAGGCAACAAAAAGAACAGGAGGGACACAATGCCGCTGCGGATAGTAAGAAACGATATTACGAAAATGAACGTGGACGCCATTGTTAACGCCGCTAACACAACCCTGCTTGGCGGCGGGGGCGTTGACGGCTGCATACACCGCGCGGCTGGGCCGAAGCTGCTTAAAGAATGCATAACGCTGCACGGCTGCATGACGGGCAGCGCAAAGGTGACGCGCGGCTATGACCTTCCCTGTAAATATGTTATACATGCCGTTGGCCCGCGCTGGAAGGATGGAATGCACGGTGAGCGGGAGCAGCTTATATCCTGCTACAAAACCTCGCTTGCGCTGGCCAAAGAGCGCGGCTGCGCATCAGTTGCATTCCCGCTGATATCATCAGGAATATACGGCTATCCAAAGGATCAGGCGTTAAGGGTAGCGGTGGACACTATAAGCGAATTTCTGCTTGAAAACGACATGACGGTTTATATTGTCGTTTTCGATAAAAATGCGTACCAAATTGGTAATAAGCTCTTTGCGGACATCGCTGCTTATATAGACGATAAATACGTTGATGCGCATACGGATGATGCGGCGGAGCGCCTGCGCAGGCTGAGCATGCCCGAATTGAGCGAGTCCGTCTTTTCCATGCCGAAGATGGCGACAATGCCTGCCACGCTTGACGAAGCGCTGGGGCAAATGGACGAAAGCTTTTCCGAAATGCTGCTGCGCAAAATAGACGAACGCGGCATGACGGACGCGCAATGCTATAAGAAAGCGAACATAGACCGCAAGCTGTTTTCGAAGATACGTGCGGACAGGCTGTATAAGCCGTCAAAACCAACCGCGATAGCGTTTTGCATAGCGCTTGAACTTCCTCTTGATGAGATGCGTGAAATGCTCATGAAGGCCGGATTTGCCCTGTCACATTCAAATAAGTTCGATATAATAGTTGAATACTTCGTGGAGCGCGGCAACTACAACGTGTTTGAAATAAACGAAGCGCTGTTCGCGTTTGACCAAAGCCTGATAGGGGCGTAGTGGCAGGAAAGGAGTAAATATGATGACGAACTACAAGGCAAAAGACTATAGGGTATTTGAAATGTTCAGCGAACAATGGGCACTTGTTACGGCGGGAACCATGGAACGCTTCAATAGCTGCACATTGGGCTGGGGCAGCCTTGGCAACATATGGGGACACGACGGCAAAACATGCCCTATCGTAACGGTATATGTGCATCCTGCGCGCTATACGAGCGAGTTTCTTACCGAAAACGATACGTTCACCGTAAGCTTTTATCCGGAATCCTGCCGCAATGCGCTCCGCTATATGGGCTCGCATTCGGGCAGGGATGGCGATAAGGCTGCCGCGGCGGGGCTTACTCCTGCCGCAATGGGAAACAGCGTAACGTATGAGGAAGCGAATTTGACTTTCCTGTGTAAAAAGCTGTATCAGCACCAGTTTGCCAAGGAAAATATCGCGCCGGAGATACAGCAATATTATGCTTCCGCGCCAAAAGCGTTCCCGGATTTCAACGGCGGTTGGCAGCCGCATATTATGTTTATTGGAGAAATAATAGACGTGGACGATAAGCGATAGAAGCTATTTGTCGCCTGCCAAGCGACCATGCCAAACGAATATTGATGTAAGATATGACTGCAAGGTGAGGGAACGAACCGAGCAGCCAATTTTTTTACGCGGAGGGAAAGAAAATGAAAAAGAACCTGACGGAGATAGTATTCATACTCGATCGCAGCGGCTCCATGAGCGGGCTGGAAGCGGATACGATAGGCGGCTTCAACTCAATGATAGAAAAGCAGAAGAAAGAGGCGGGGGAGGCGCTGATATCGACCGTGCTGTTCGATAACTTCAGCGAGGTAATTCACGATCGCATACCCGTTGGCCGCGTGGAGCCGATGACGGACAGGGAATACTATGTGCGCGGCTGCACGGCACTGCTGGACGCGATTGGCGGAGCGATACACCACATAGGCAACATACATAAGCACGCGCGGGAGGAGGACGTGCCGGAGCATACTCTGTTCGTAATAACTACGGACGGCATGGAGAACGCCAGCCGCCGTTACGACAGCGAAACCGTGAAGAAGATGATAGAGCGGCAGAAGGCGAAATACGGCTGGGAGTTCCTGTTCTTGGGCGCGAACATAGACGCCGTTGAAACGGCAAGCCGCTTCGGCATAGGCGCGGACAGGTCCGTGAATTACCACAACGACCATCAGGGAACGCAGCTGAACTACGAAGTGCTGAGCGAAGCCGTATCCACCGTGCGTTGCAGCGCAGCGCTCGGCACGGAGTGGAAAAAGCGCATAGATGAGGACTACGAAGCGAGAAAGAACACGGCAGATAAAAGGTGATTCCGGTATCGGGATAAATCAAAAGCCGGAAGCAATCGCTTCCGGCTTTAACTGGCTCCCCCTGTTGGACTCGAACCAACGACACTGCGGTTAACAGCCGCATGCTCTACCGACTGAGCTAAGGAGGAACGGAACGAGTGTTATTATAGCGCGTGATTCCGTATTTGGCAACCCCTTTTTTCAAAAAAGTTAAAATTTTTTTGAGGGGGTCGATTTATACAGACAAACAGGCACTTTTTTATAAATACAATATCCCGACATATGCTGCCGGGATATTGCCGCGCCCATTCGACCTTCCGCATTTTTTTGTTTGCGGCCTGTGAGCTTATGATACTATTTCCGCGGCCCTTAATCAAGCACTTCGCCAAAGGCGGTGCTTTTTCGGCAAAAATAGAGCAATTTAATGCTGCCGCCATTTAGGCAGTATGCCTATGGCCTTCAACGCATCGTATACCTTTGGATTGGGCAGCCCTATTACCGTGAAGTAGCAGCCGTCTATCTTTTCTACCAGCACCGTCGCCGGCCCCTGTATGCCGTATGCGCCGGCTTTGTCCATAGGCTCGCCTGTGGCTATATAGTCGCGTATTTCGTCCGGCTCGAGCGTTTTGAACGTGACTTCGGCCTTGTCATAGAATATGGTTTCCTTGTCACCGGCTATTATGGCAACGCCCGTGAACACGGTGTGCGTGCGGCCGCTGAGCGTGGACAGTATGTGGAAAGCATCTTCTTCATCACGCGGTTTGCCCAAAATTTCGCCGTCAAGGTAAACTATTGTGTCGGAGCCGAGCACGCAGCAGCCCGGGTTTTCCTCCGCAACGGCTGCGGCCTTTATCCGCGCAAGGCGGCTTACGTATTCACCCGGCGCGCAATGGCCTATGTTTTCTTCGGCCCGGCTTGGCTTAACGGTAAAGTCATACCCCATAAGGGTAAGCATTTCCCTGCGCCGTGGGGAAGCGGATGCAAGTATAAGCTCCATCTTTTCCTCCTTTAATCGGATAGCTGCTGGAATCCAAGCCCGTATGCAGTGTCGTAGGGGCAAAGCAGCACAAGCGCGGATTTATCCACGCTGTATGCTATACCGCGGATGTGGCAGGCCTCCGCGCGGGAACAGGCGCACATGAGTATAGTCCGGTCGGAGCCCGAGAACATGCCTGTGCCCTTTATGCTCGTTACGCCGCGGCCTATGTTGTGCATTATTTCATCGGATATTTCCTTCGGCTTGCCGGTCACTATGAAAGTTACCTGACCTGTCATGAAGCCGGCGGTTATCTTGTCTATCACCGTGGTGCTTACGGCCGTCATAACTATGCCCTGCAGCACGGCGTCTATCCTGCCGAATACAATGCCGCCCAGCAGTATTACCGTGCCGTCAATGCATATGGATATGGTGCCGATGGAAAGATGGGGGAACTTTTTCCTAAGGCTCATTATAAGAAAATCCGTGCCGCCGGTGGAGGAGCCGCGCCAATATACCAGCGCAAGCCCCGCGCCGCTAAGCGCGCCCGCGAACAGCGCCGCCATGAGCGCATCGCCTTTATATACGGGCAGCAGCGGGAATACGAAGTCTATTATAACGGTGCTTATGACCATTGTCTTGATAGACTTGAAGAAAAACTTTTTGCCCAGCGTCCTTATGCATATTATAACTATCGGAATGTTTAGCACCAGCGTGCATATACCGATGGGCCACTGAGTAAAGTGGTTTATTATTATGGCTAGGCCGGATATGCCGCCCGGGGCGAACTCCGCCTGCGAGGCGAAGCTGTATATTCCCGCGGCGTAAAGAATGCCGCCTATTATATCGAACAGCAGATCCATCAAAATCTCTTTCAACTTTGCTTTTCTTTCAGCCGTCATATGTAAAATATCCTCCTTTGCGCGCCCGCTATTTTTGCGGACAACCGATTGTAACACCGCCTTTATGTCCTTGTCAAACTGACTATTTATGCAAATGCATAAAATAAATTATTTTTTGCTTGCAAAAGCTTGAACACCGTGCTAAAATACTATCTGTTTGAGTAAAAACGCACGCTACCGTCGTAAGGAGGTGTAATGCATGGGTAAGTACTGCGAAATATGCAAGAAGGGCGTTATGAGCGGTAATCTGGTAAGCCATTCCAACAGAAAGACCAGGACCACTTGGGCTCCCAACATTCAGACCGTTCACGCGGTGGTTAACGGCACTGTGCGCAAGGTGAATGTTTGCACTCGCTGTCTTCGTTCCGGCAAGGTTGAGCGCAGCTTCTAATAAAAGCGATTTCTGTGCATATGCGCGGCGTTCCTTCGGGGATGCCGCGTTTTCTTTATGCAAAATACCATTCTTTATCATAGCATATCAAATGCGCTTTGGGCAAATGCTATTGGTGAGCGAAAAGTGAAAGGGAAATTAAGAGATGAAGTTCAGCTACGACGAGAGCTATCTGCCTCTTAAAAAGAACCTGACCGGTACGCTTGCCGCGCAAGACAGCGCAGGGGAGGGCGATGCGGAGCATCAGCCCGGCGATGATACCCGCCGTGAGGAGCCGCTCCGCAGCTAAGCAAACAGGCATATAGCCCAAAACAGCAAAAGACCGCATATTTCTATGCGGTCTTTTGCTGTATAAGATTATTTAACCACCAATTCCCCGTTTACGCAGTCCACGGTGTAAACCGTACCGGGCTCGGGGTCGGATTCGATTATCTTGCGGGCAAGCAGCGTTTCAAGCTTGGACTGAAGCAGTCTCTTGAGCGGCCTTGCGCCGTAATGCGGATCGTATCCGGCATCGGCAATATAGTGCTTTGCGGCGTCTGTAAGCTGCACGTCCAGCCTGCGTTCGGCAAGGCGATGGCGGATATCCTTGAGCATAAGCTCGGTTATGGCAAATATCTCCTGCTTATCAAGCGGCTTATAGAACACTATGTCGTCTATCCTGTTAAGGAACTCGGGGCGGAAGCTCTGCTTAAGCAGCGCGTTTACCTGATTGCGCGCTTCCTCGGTTATCTTGCCGTCCTTTATGCCGTCCAGTATGTACTGGCTGCCAAGGTTGCTGGTCATTACTATTACGGTATTCTTGAAGTCCACCGTGCGGCCCTGCGAATCGGTCATGCGGCCGTCGTCAAGCACCTGCAGCAGCACGTTGAAAACGTCCGGATGCGCCTTTTCAATCTCGTCGAACAGCACAACGCAGTAAGGCTTCCTGCGCACGGCCTCGGTAAGCTGACCGCCCTCATCATAGCCAACGTATCCCGGAGGTGCGCCTATCAGGCGAGCCACGGAGTATTTCTCCATGTATTCGCTCATGTCTATACGCACCATGTTGTTCTCGTCGTCAAACAACGCCTCGGCAAGTGCCTTCGCAAGCTCCGTCTTGCCCACGCCAGTGGGGCCGAGGAACAGGAAACTGCCTATGGGCTTTGAAGGATCCTTCAGGCCGGCCCTTGTGCGCAGAATGGCGTTGGATACGGTCTTTACGGCCTCATCCTGACCTATCACGCGCTGATGCAGAATATCTTCAAGGCGCAGCAGCTTTTCGCGTTCACCCTCCATCAGTCTTGCTACCGGTATGCCGGTCCAGCGGGCAACTATGCGGGCAATTTCGTCTTCCGTCACGCGGTCGCGCAGCAGTCCGCTCGCTTTGCCCTTCTCCATTTCCTTTTCGGCATGGTCAAGCTCTTCCTTCAGCTTCGGCAGCTTGCCGTATTTCAGTTCGGCCGCCTTATTGAGGTCATAGTCGCGTTCGGCGCGCTCCATCTGCGCATTAAGGTCTTCTATCTCGCCGCGTATGCGCTGCACGTTCTTGATGGAATCCTTTTCCTTGTCCCATTTGGCCTTGAGCTGCTTGAATTTCTCGCGGTCGTCGGCAAGGGTTTTCTGTATTTCTTTCAGATGCTCCTCGCTCAGCTTGTCGGATTCCTTTTTCAATGCCGCTTCTTCAATTTCAAGCTGCATTATCTTGCGGGAAAGTTCGTCAAGCTCCGTGGGCATAGAGTCCATTTCCGTCCTTATCAGCGCACATGCTTCATCCACAAGGTCTATCGCCTTGTCCGGCAGGAAACGGTCGCTTATATATCTGTGCGAAAGGGTTGCCGCGGCTATAAGCGCGTTGTCGCTTATCTTAACGCCGTGGTAAACCTCGTAGCGCTCCTTCAGGCCGCGCAGTATGGATATTGTATCCTCAACGCTCGGCTCGTCCACCATTACCGGCTGGAAACGGCGGGAGAGGGCGGCATCTTTTTCGATGTACTTGCGGTATTCGTCAAGCGTGGTTGCGCCTATGCAGTGCAGCTCGCCGCGCGCAAGCATGGGCTTGAGCAGATTGCCGGCATCCATGCTGCCTTCGGTTTTGCCCGCGCCAACTATTGTGTGCAGCTCATCGATAAACAGTATTATCTTGCCTTCGCTGCGCTTGACCTCGCCAAGCACGGCCTTCAGCCTTTCTTCAAATTCGCCGCGGAACTTTGCGCCGGCTATCAGCGCGCCCATATCCAGCGAATATATTTTGCGCTCCTTCAGGTTAGCCGGTACGTCCCCGCGCACTATCCTCTGCGCAAGGCCTTCGGCTATTGCCGTTTTACCAACGCCCGGCTCACCTATCAGCACAGGATTGTTCTTGGTTTTGCGCGACAGTATGCGTATAACGTTCCTCACTTCGTCATCGCGGCCGATAACGGGATCGAGCTTTTGCCTGCGCGCAAGCTCAACAAGGTCCTGCGCGTATTTATTCAGCGCATCGTATGTGCCTTCGGGGTTGTCGGTAGTTACCCTTGCGCCGCCGCGCACTTCCTCAAGCGCCTTAAGAAAGCCGTTCTTCTTTATGTTATAGAGGGAAAACAGTTCTCTCATGGCGGAGTTCGGCTGCTCCATCATGCCAAGGAACAAATGCTCCACGGAAACATACTCGTCCTTCATATGGATGGCTATTTCCTCGGCCTTGTTCAGCGCCTTGTCAAGATCCTGCGTAACGTATATCCTATCCGCCTCGCGGCTGGAACCGGTTACCTGCGGCAGCCTTGCTATCGCCGCGCCTACTGCGCCCGTGAAGCCCTCCGCATCGGAACCCATGCGCTCGATAAGGCTCTTTATGAGCGAATCCTCCTGACCAAGGAGCGCCGCGCACAAATGCTCCTGATCCACCTGCTGATTGTTATGCGATACCGCTATGCTTTGGGCGGACTGCACCGCCTCAAGCGATCTTTGCGTAAGTTTGTTTATGTTCATAGGGGTTACCTCCTGCCCACGGGAACTTTTGTTCCCGTCGATTACAATACTATTATAGTCTTAACCGAAAAATAAGCAATGGAGTCATTGTAATGCTAATTTGAAATAATTGTGAAGGGGAGGAAGAAAACATTATTGTTTGTCAAAAAAACATTTAGCCTATTTGCCTATTGAATTAATGGCGGTTTTGGGCGATAATTAGTAGTAATTATTTTGATTACTTTTGATAGGAGATATACCCCACTATGAACGTACTTCAGGAGCGCATCAAGAAAGAGGGCAAAGTCCTGCCCGGCAACATTATTAAGGTCGACGGATTTTTGAACCACCGCGTGGACGTTAAACTTATGCGGGAAATGGCAAAGGAATTCGGTCGGCTTTTTGATTTGACCGGCATCACCGCCGTGCTTACGGTAGAGGCCAGCGGAATAGCGCTTGCCACCATCTGTGCCGAGGAATTCGGCGTGCCCATGATTTTCGCCAAAAAGGCCAAGAGCGACAATATCGAAGGCGGCCTGTACAAAAGCGAGATATTCTCCTATACATATAAAAAGAAAGTAACGCTGCTGATGAGCAAGCAGTGGCTCGGCCCCAACGATAAGGTACTCATTATAGACGATTTTCTTGCCAACGGCGAAGCGCTGCATGGCTTGGTGGATATAATAGAGCAGGCCGGCGCGCAGCTGATAGGCATGGGCGTTGCGGTTGAAAAGGGCTTCCAGCCCGGCGGCGCGCGCCTGAGGAGCGAGGGCGTGAACCTGCATTCCCTTGCAATAATCGAAAAGGCCGACGAAAACGGCATAGTATTCCGTAACGAGGAGTAATTGGATGGAGAAAATAATCGTTGTGGACTTTGGCGGTCAGTATAATCAGCTGATCGCCCGCCGCGTGCGCGATCTTGGCGTATACTGCGAAATAGTCCCATACACAATAGACATGGCAAAGCTTGCTGCCATGCAGCCCGCGGGCTTGATATTTACCGGCGGGCCAAACAGCGTGTATCTTGAAACCTCCCCGCATATATCCGATGAAATATTCGGCCTTAACGTGCCAATTTTGGGCATATGCTACGGCTGCCAGATATTGGCGTATATGCTGGGCGGCACCGTGTCCCCCGCGGAGACGGCGGCTGCGCGCGAATACGGCAAAACGGAAACGGACTATCTTACGGGCTCGAAGCTGTTTGACGAAGGTCACGGCATAACATGGATGAGCCATGGCGATTATATTTCAAAAGTTCCGGAGGGATTTAAGATAACGGCCAAAACGCCGGTATGCCCCGTTGCGGCCATGGAGTGCGATGAAAAGCGGCTTTACGGCGTGCAGTTCCACCTTGAGGTGAACCATACCGTAGGCGGCATAGATATGCTCCGCCGCTTCCTGTTCGATGTTTGCGGCTGCAAGGGCGAATGGAAGATGGACAGCTTTATCGATACCACCGTTGCCGAGCTTAAGCGCACCATTGGCGACAAGGGCGTTGTGCTGGGCCTCAGCGGCGGTGTGGATTCGTCCGTTGCGGCGGCGCTGCTTTCAAAGGCCGTCGGCAAGCAGCTCACCTGCGTATTTGTGGATCAGGGCCTTATGCGCAAGGATGAAGGGGATATGGTTGAGCAGACGTTCACAAAGCTGTTTGACATGAACTTTGTCCGCATAAACTGCCAGCAGCATTTCTATGATTGCCTGAAGGGAGTAAGCGATCCCGAACAGAAGCGCAAGATAATCGGCACGGAGTTTTACCGCGTATTCTGGGACAAGATACGCGAAAGCTATGGCGACGGCTTCTTTGCACAGGGAACGATATACCCCGACCGCATAGAAAGCGGCAAGGGCGACGCCGCCGTTATAAAGACGCATCATAACCAGGTCAAGCAACCTGACGATATAAAGTTCCTTGGCACGATAGAGCCGCTGAAGGATCTTTTCAAGGATGAAGTGCGCCGCGTGGGCGAAATGCTGGGCATTCCGCATGAGCTTGTGTGGCGGCAGCCGTTCCCCGGCCCCGGCCTTGGCGTGCGCATAATAGGCGAAGTCACGCCCGAGAAGGTGCGCATACTGCAGGACGCGGACGCGGTGCTGCGCGACGAAATGGACAAATGCGGCTATGCGGACAAGATGAGCCAGTTCTTCGCCGTATTGCCCGGCGTAAAGACAGTCGGCGTAATGGGAGACGGCCGCACATATGATGAGCTTATAGCCATCCGCGCTGTCACTACGGTCGATTTCATGACGGCCGACTGGGCGCACATCCCATATGAAATACTCGGCCGCGTATCCAACCGCATAATAAACGAAGTACCCCACGTCAACCGCGTAGTTTACGACATAACCTCCAAGCCCCCGGGAACGGTGGAGTGGGAATAAGCCTAAACTGAAAAGAATATAAGTTATATCCAAACAGACCGCAGGATGCCTTTTCACCGTTCCATGCGGTCTGTTTGTGTGTTATAATAAAATGTATGCCAAAAAGGCGAATACTTAGTCGGAGAGAATTATGGTGAAAAGCACAACGCGGGACATGACAAAGGGCAGCCCATGGAAGCTGATAGCGAGCTTTGCCCTGCCTGTTTTGCTAAGTCAAATATTTCAGCAGCTTTATAACACAGCGGACACGCTTATCGTTGGCCGTTTTTTGGGGGACGAGGCGCTGGCGGCGGTCAGTTCGTCCGGCCCGCTGATATTCCTGCTAATCAGCTTTTTTGAAGGCCTTACCATGGGCGCAAGCGTCACCATTTCGCGCTATTTCGGCGCGGATGATAAGGAGCTGGTGCAGCGCGCCATACATACAAACATTCTGGTCAGCACCATGAGCGGCCTTTTTCTTACCGGTTTCGGCATAATAATGACGCCGCATATACTCGGCTGGATGGGTACCGATCCGGAGGTGCTGCCGGACGCGATAGCCTATTTCCGCTATTATTTCATGGGCATATTGTCCGTGGTGCTCTATAATGCATGCAAAAGCATAATGAATGCGCTTGGCGATAGCCGCAGGCCGCTTTATTATCTGCTGCTGTCCTCGCTTACGAACATAGTGCTGGATGTGCTGTTCATAGGAGTGTTCCATTGGGGCGTGTGGTCGGCGGCGTTTGCAACTACAATTTCGCAAACCATCAGCATGGTGCTCTGCATGGTGCATTTGTCATCCAAGAACACGGCGTTCCATATCCAATGGAAAAACTTGCGCATAGACCGCGAGATGCTGGGCCAGATAGTGCGCTACGGCCTGCCTTCGGGCGTGCAAAATTCCGTAATTGGCCTTGCAAACGTTATCGTACAGACGAATATAAACTCTTTCGGCAAAATCGCCATGGCGGCATACGGCACCTACGCAAAGCTTGAGGGCTTTGCCTTTCTGCCGATTACCAGCTTCACTATGGCGCTTACAACATACACAAGCCAAAACCTTGGCGCTTGTGAGTACGAGCGCGCCAAGAAGGGCGCACGCTTCGGCATAATCTGCGCAATGATATTGGCGGAGCTGATAGGCGTTGCAATGTATATATTCATGCCCAAGCTTGCCGCGCTGTTCAGCAGCACGCCGGAGGTAATAGCCTACGCTACCAAGCAGGCACGCACAATTGCACTGTTCTTCTGCCTGCTGGCGTATTCCCACGCGGTGGCGTCCGTATGCCGCGGCGCCGGCAAGGCATTCGTGCCAATGACAATAATGCTCGTCGTTTGGTGCGTGCTGCGCATAACCTATATAACCATAGCCATGCGCATATCGCATGAAATACAGCTTGTATACTTCGCCTATCCGCTCACCTGGTCAATAAGCTCGGTAATATACTTCCTGTACTATCGTTTCTCCAACTGGGTGCATGGCTTTGAGCAAGTTCGCCACCGCGACGCGCTGGGAAAATAGCATAACATAAACTAAAACGACCTCCAGGGGTTGCTTCGGAGGTCGCTTTGATTTATATGCCTATGTATTTTATCTCTTTCAGCACTCCATCCTCAAACCTGAGCACGAAGCATGACGGTGTGGAGATCGGGCCATTGAGCACGGTGGCGCCGCTGAACGTGATGCGGCGCAGCTTTTTATCGGCATCCGTAACGGTTATGGTGCAGTATTGCTGAAGATAGGCGCATATCGCCGCCGCATGGGATACTACTGCCGCAGCCGCGCCGTCCTTTGTTTGCATAAGAATATAGCTTATTGCCGCCGTCATCCGCGCACGAACGGTACGGAAGGACTCGCCGCCCGTGTTGGCAAAGTCGCAGTCGGTATATTGCCGTGCCCATGCCTGTATGGTGAACGTGCCTTGCTCGCCCGTTTCCCGCTCGGCAAGCCGCGCATCTGTTATTATGCTTTTGCTTATCGCTTCTGCGGTTTCATATGCCCGCCTGTATGGCGAAGAATAAACCGCCACGGCTTCGCTTGGCCTTATTTTGTTCCAGAATCGTTTCGCGGCGGCTTTGCCGTCCGCCGTGAGCGGGATCTGGCTGTTGGCGGCGGTGCTTTGCCTGTCCGGCGCGGAATGTCTGAACAAATAGATGGTTTTCATGAATTATGCATCCTTAGCTATGTAATCAATGTTCGCTATGCTCCGTCATGTCGTGGTTTTGGCAGCTTTGCGCCACCTGCCACAATGGCAAGATAGTCGCGGTTGAATTGAGCAACGCCGTACGGGCGGTCATGGCGGGGTCTACCGATACCGGCTTCATTGCGTCCTCTCTTTATCATTCTTTATGTTAAAACATATCAGGCAAAAAGAAAAGCAAAAGTTGGCTGTCTGATTGCAAAATCCTGCCTAACTAATGCACATTAGGATGAATATGATATCCGTTTGAGCGAAAAATGTCAATAAGTTTTTTAGATTTGCTTTAGCGTAGCCCGGCGCGGCGGAATGTGGTAAAATAAACCTGATTGTATGGAGGATAAGCATATGGAACTTGTCTATGATTATATAAGGAACGATGCGCTCAGGCATCAGCTTAATGCGCTCACGAGGAAAACATTCGGCTTTGATTTTGAAAAGTGGGTCGCGAACGGCTATTATGAAGGCGACTATATCCCGTATTCGTTCGTTGAAAACGGGAAGATGCTTTCAAACGTCTCTGCCAACAGAACGCGCTTTTTGCAAAACGGCGTAGAACGCAACTATATTCAGATAGGCACCGTTATGACGGATGAAGTACACCGAAACAAGGGCTTAGCAAGGCGGCTTATAGAGTATGTTGTGGCGGAATATAAGGATAAATGCGGCGGCATATATCTTTTTGCCAATCTTGAAGCGCTCGGATTTTACAGAAAAACGGGCTTTTCAGAAGGCGTTAAGGAGTACCGCTGCACGCTGAAGCCGAACATGATAACCAAGGCCGCAAACGGCGGTGCGTTCACAAAAGCGGGGGAGGGCATGAGGCAAAAATATACTGCCGCCGTAAGAAACGCCGCGCCGAATGCCGCGTTCGATCAGCTGAACCGTTTCGGCTTGCAGATGTTCTATACAGCGGATATGGACAGCGTATTCTATGCGGGCGATATTGACTGCTTTGCCGTAATGGAGCAGGATGGCGGCGCGCTGACGTTGCAAAGTGTTATTTGCCAAAACAAAATATCGCTTCGCAATGTGCTGCCGCGCATAACCGCAGAGTACGACAGCCTTATGCTTGGCTTTACACCTGTTGCGGAGGATGCAGATATGTTTGATTTCGCTGCATATGACGGCGCGGATGATTACCGCTTATTTTATATTGGTGACAAGCTGAAAAGCATAGGAGAGCAACGACTTCTTTTCCCCGAAATGTCCCATGCGTAACGCAATTTTACATATAGTACACTTTTTATCCGGTGCGCTTTTGCGGCGGTTTATGGTATAATGCGGCAGGAAAGGATGGATATGCGCATGGCAGGATACGTTGTTGGCATAGGCGCGGCCAATTTGGATGTGCATGGGCGCAGCATAAACAGCATAAAACTAAGGGATTCAAATCCCGGTAGGCTTAATATGTCCGCCGGCGGCGTAACAAGGAACATACTTGAAAACATGAGCCGCATGGGCATGGATGTGCAGCTTATAAGCGCCATGGGCACGGATGTTTTCGGCGAAAGAATAATGGAAAGCTGTGCAGCGGCCGGCATAGGCACTACGCATGTGCTGCGGCTGAGCGGGGAAACAAGCTCCAGCTATATTGCCATGCTGGATGATAACGGCGACATGCTGCTGGGCATGAGCGATATGCGCATACTTAAAAAGCTCAGCGCGGAGCATATCCGTAAAAATGCCGAACTTATAGCCAATGCGGATGCCGTGATAATAGACGGCTGCCTTGCGGAGGAAACCATAGATGAAATACTGAACGTTGCAGACGGCACAAAAGTATTTGCTGACCCTGTATCAACGGCCTATGCCCGAACAATAGCCAAATTTACGGACAGGCTGCATCTTGTTAAGCCAAACCTTATGGAGCTTGAAGTGCTCAGTGGCATTAAGGCGGAAACGGATGCGGAGATAATTGCCGCAGCGGGTGCCGTGCTTGCGCGCGGAACGTATGCTGTTGCGGTAAGCCTTGGCAAACGCGGCTGCTATTATGCTGACAAAAGCGGGGAAAGCTTTTTTGCCGCGCTTAAACCGATTGATACAATGGCGAATGCCACCGGCGCGGGGGATGCGTTTATGGCAGGGCTGGTGAGCAGCATTGTGCGCGGGATGAATATGCGATGCAGCGTGAACTATGCGCTTGCGGCGGGCATAGCGGCAATAATGAGCGAAAAAACAATAAATGAAAACATGAGCGATGCGCTCATAAGAAATATTATAGAAAAATACAGCTAAGGGGAGGATAAAACTTTTATGGAACTGAACAAATATATCGACATTCAGCCGGAAATAGCCGAGGCGCTTACGGAAAACCTGCCTGTAGTCGCGCTTGAAAGCACGATACTGAGCCACGGTATGCCGTATCCCGAAAACCTCGACTTTGCGGCGGAAGTGGAGCGCGCTGTGCGCAGCGAAGGCGCTATCCCTGCCACAATGGCAATAGTAGGCGGTCGGGTGAAAATAGGCATTACCAAGGATGAACTTGAGCTGATGTGCAAAGCGGAAAACGTTGGCAAGGTGAGCCGCCGCGATTTTGCCATTTATGTTGCCGAAGGACGCGATGGCGCAACAACGGTTGCCAGCACGATGATGTGTTGCGCGTATGCGGGCATACAGGTGTTTGCTACCGGCGGCATAGGAGGCGTGCATAGGCACGGCGAGGTTACTATGGACGTTTCTGCCGATTTGCAGGAACTTGCGCATACCAACGTTGCAGTCGTTTGCGCGGGAGCGAAGCAGATATTGGATATAGGCCGCACGCTTGAATATCTTGAAACCATGGGCGTGCCCGTTATAGGCAACGGCACAAATGATTTCCCCGCCTTCTATTGCCGCAAGAGCGGCTACGGCGTGGATTATGCCGCAAAGGACGAGGCAGATATTGCAAAGCTTATCCATACCAAGCAGGAATTGGGCCTGAAGGGCGGCATGCTGATAGGCAACCCCATACCCGAAGAATATGCCATGGACTTTGACTACATGGAAGAAGTTATACAAAAGGCGCTTGTTAAGGCGGACGAAGCCGGCGTGCACGGCAAGAATATAACGCCGTTCCTGCTTGCAAGCATAAAGGACATAACCGGCGGCAAGGCATTCGAGGCCAACGTAAAGCTGGCGCTGAACAACGCCCGCTGCGCGGCAAAAATAGCCAAAGCGCTCAGTGACATGGAGTAAATTAAAAAGGCGGCATGAGCCGCCTTTTTTAGTTGCTTGATTTACAGTCCCATTTCCTCTTTGACTTCCTTGAAGCACTTGACGGCAAATTCAAGGTCTTCCTTACTGTGCCCTGCGGAGACCTGCGTACGGATGCGCGCCTTGCCCATGGGCACAACGGGGTAGCAGAAGCCTATTACATACACGCCCTTTTCAAGCATGCGCGCGGCAAATTCCTGCGCAGTGCGGGCATCGTAAAGCATAACGGGCACTATTGGGTGCGTGCCGGGCAGCACATCGAAGCCAAGCTTGCCGAGCTCACTGCGGAAGAAGGCCGTGTTTTCATGCACCTTGTCGCGAAGGGCGGTGGAGGTGGTGAGCATCTCCAGCACCTTCAAGCTGGCGGCGCATATGGCCGGGGCAAGCGCATTGCTGAAAAGATACGGCCTGCTGCGCTGCCTGAGTAGATCTATTATCTCCTTCTTTGCGCAGGTGTAGCCGCCGCTCGCTCCGCCAAGGGCCTTGCCAAGCGTGCCGGTAACTATATCCACGCGGCCCATAACGCCGCAGGCTTCCGCCGTGCCGCGGCCGTGTTCGCCCATGAAGCCCACGGCATGGGAATCGTCCACCATTACGAGCGCGCCGTATTCATCGGCCAAATCGCATATGGCGGGGAGGTTGGCAATGTAGCCATCCATGCTGAATACGCCGTCGGTAGCTATAAGCTTTATGCGGCAATCCTTTGCGGCCTCAAGCTGAGCCTTAAGATCGGCCATGTCGTTGTTCTTATAGCGGAAACGCTTGGCCTTGCAAAGGCGAATGCCGTCTATTATGCTGGCATGGTTCAGTTCATCGGATATTATGGCGTCCTCCGCGCCCAGAAGCGTTTCGAACAGGCCGCCGTTTGCGTCGAAGCAGGAGGAATAAAGTATGCAGTCCTCTGTGCCTACGAACTCGGCGAGCTTCTTTTCAAGCTGCTTGTGTATGCCCTGCGTGCCGCAGATAAAGCGAACGCTGGAAAGGCCGAAGCCCCATTTGTCGTAGCTTTCCTTGGCTGCTTCAATAAGCTCCTTATTGTTGGAAAGGCCAAGATAGTTGTTGGCGCACATGTTCAGCACGCCGTGCGTGGTGGTGGTGTCTATACGGGCGCGCTGCTCTGTGGTAATGATGCGCTCGTCCTTGTACGTTCCCGCCTTGCGGATGCCTTCAAGCTCTTTTGCGTAGATCTCGTATGCGTTCTTCATTGTGCTTTGCTCCTCCTTTTTATTTCTCCCAGGAAAGTATTACCTTTCCGGAATGGCCGCTGTTCATGGCTTCAAAGCCCTTTTCAAATTCCGTGTAATGATAGCGGTGCGTTATTACTGGGGTCAGGTCAAGGCCCGCCTGTATCATGGCTATCATCTTGTACCAGGTTTCAAACATCTTCCGGCCGTAAATGCCCTGAATGTTCAGTCCCTTGAATATAACGTCGTTCCAGTCAATAACCGTGCCCGGGCCGGCTATGCCAAGCAGGGCCACCTTGCCGCCGTTGCGCATGGACTTGAGCAGCTGATTGAGCGCCTTTCCGTTGCCGCTCATTTCAAGACCAACGTCAAAGCCTTCAACCATCCTGTGCGCAGCCATGGCATCCTCAAGTTTTTCATGGGTCAGGTTTACTGTTGCGGTGGCGCCCATCTGCTTTGCTATGTTCAGCCTGTAATCATTTACGTCGGTCACTATTATGTTGCGCGCGCCGTTCTGGCGGCAGATGCCAACGGCCATCATGCCTATGGGGCCTGCGCCTGTTATGAGCACGTCCTCGCCCACAACGTCGAACATTGTGGCGGTGTGCGTGGCGTTGCCGTATGCGTCAAAGAAGGAAATTATGTCCTCCGGAATATCGTCCGGCATAAGTATAACATTGGTCTTGGGTATGCATACGTATTCCGCAAACGCGCCCTGCCTGTCCACGCCCACGCCCTTGGTCTCCTTGCACCATTGGCCGTTACCCGCGCGGCAGTTGCGGCAATGGCCGCATACTATGTGCCCTTCGCCGGATACGATTTGACCGACTTTATATTCAGTGACGCCCGGGCCGAGCGCGGCGATTTCGCCAACGTATTCGTGGCCTATTACCATGGGCGGATTGATATGCTGCTGGCTCCACGGGTCCCAGTTGTAAATATGCACATCCGTGCCGCATATGGCGGTTTTGTGTATTTTGATAAGCACCTCGCCTATTCCCGGCTCGGGAACGGGTACCTGGGTAAGAATAAGTCCTTTTGCACGCTCCGGTTTAACAAGCGCATCCATCATTTTCTGCATACCATAAACCTCGCTATAAATTATTTTGTAGATGTGTTACCGCGCTGTCCACGCTGTACAGACATATTATACGGTTTTATCCGTCTAAAATCAATGGCATATATAAATAAAAGGCTGAGTTCTGCCAAAATACAGACTCGGCCTGTTCACTGCGAATATACTCATGTGCGCTGGATGCGGACTGGCACCGTTGGGCCTTATTTTGAATACATATAAGCAAGCTCCGCGGACTTATTGACCAACGAGTATTCGCCGTTCTGGCTTACAAGCGCATAGCCTTCACTGAACGGTTCCGCCGTATCGAACTGCGGCTGAATAACATATTCGCCGGATGTGCTTATGTATCCCCAAAGCCCTGTTTCGTCATCAAGCACGGCGGCAAGCCCGTTTGAGAATGAGCGCGCATCGCGGTACTTATTGGCGATTTCAAGCGAACCGCGCGTATCTATATATCCCCATTTGCCGTCCAGCTGCACCGCGGCATATCCGCCCACGAAGCTGAGCCCGTCCTGATAGCGGGTTTTATAGGCCGTCTGCGCCTTACTGTTGAAATAATAAACCTCGCTGCCGTCGCGTATAAGGGCGTAGCCTTCGCTGTATGCCGTGCCATATTGCTTGGAGGACAGCGTGGCTATCTTTTCACCGACCTTATCAATAATATAGCTGTTGCCGCTTGAGGAACGGGCGAATGCAACGTCCGCACCGTAGTCGCTAACTTCGCTCCATTTTTGGGATACGGCAATGTCACCGTTTATGTCTATGAATCCGTATTCGGAGCCGGAGCGTGCCATGGCCCTTCCGCAATGAAAATCGCCCACTTCGCGGTAAGCATAGTCTATTATCAGCTTGCCCGTGCGGTCTATATAGCCCCATCTGTCGCCTGATTCAACGGCTGCCTTATCCTCGCTGAAGCTGCGCGCGCTGCCCCATACAGGCTCCACTACCCATGCGCCGGAGCGATTGATAAGCCCCCACATGCTACTCTGTGCAGCGAAGGCAATTTCGCCATCGAACTCATTGGCATCGGAGAACATGGCTTCTATGACAACTTGGCCTGATGTGTTTTTGTATCCCCACATGCCGTTTTCGGCATAATAGGGTATCAGCCTGCCCGTTGTTGAAGGCTTTGGCGTTTCTGTGGGCTGTGGCGAATCGGAAACGGCGGGGGACTCGTCCGGCAGCGGGCTTGCCGCTGGCTGCGTATCCGCCGGAGCAAATTGCGGGTCGCTCAGCATATTTACTCCGCCCGCATTGTAGCACAGGGCAAATATGCCCACGCCGAGTATTATTGCGCCTATCAATATAAGCTGGGGTCTAAGCATTACGAGCAGAGATTTTTTGCGTGCCATATATTAAATCACCTTATTACATGTTTATATTAGAATTCTATCAGATAATGCCAATAAAAGAAAGAGCAAATAAAAACCGGAGCCGTTCTGCGGTTAAGGAACGACTCCGGACGATAAACTGCCTGCGGCGGGAGGGGGGTCACACAGCAGGCGGAAACTGGCGTGATTAATCCTTATGCTCTGCGTAAAACTCGTCGTAATCGGCAAGCATTTCCTTGAGCAGCTTGGGCGTATTCAGCCCATATGGGCAACGGGATGCGCACGCGCCGCAGCCGCGGCAATCGTCTATCATGTGCATCTTTTTGTGCCACTCGTCGGACATATAGGGCTTATAGGGAGAACGGCGGAGCAGGCGGCTCATGCGTGCGGCCTGGGGAATGTCTATCCCGGCAGGGCAGGGCAGGCAGTATCCGCAGCTGCGGCAGAAGTTACCGCAAAGCTCCTTGCGGTCGCGCTCTATAACGGCCTTTATTTCATCGGTAATGGCAAAGTCGCCCGCGTTTTCAAGCGCCAGCCATTCGTCCAACTCTTCTTCGGTCTGTATTCCCCAAATGGGGACAACGTTATCATATTGCTTGATGAAGTTCATGCAGGCCTTTGCGTTGTTAAGCAGGCCGCCCGCAAGTCCCTTCATGGCGATGAAGCCCATATCCGCTTCTTTGCAGCGGCGCGCCAGGTCTATTTCCTCGGCCGTGCCGATATAGCTAAAGGGGAACTGCATCGTTTCAAACAGGCCGCTGTCTATGCAGCTTTGGGCAAGCTTGAGCCGGTGATTGGTTATACCTATGTGGCGAATGTAGCCCTTTTTCTTGGCTTCAAGCGCGGCGGCATAGGGGCCGTTTTCATCGTCCGGCATGGGCATGGCGGCAGGATTATGGAACTGGAACAGGTCTATATAATCCGTTTTCAGCATACGCAGGCTGTTTTCGATATGGGCCGTAACGGTGGCCTTGTCCTTCCCGCCGGACTTGGTGGAAATGACTATATTGTGCCTAACGTCGCTGAGCGCAAGTCCGAGCTTCATCTCGCTGTCTGTATACATGTTGGCGGTGTCAAAGTAATTGATGCCGCCGTCGTAAGCCTTTCTCAGCAGCTTTACCGCGTCCTCAACGCCGCGCCTCTGCACGGGCAGCGCGCCGAAAGAGCAGGCGGTAACCATCAATTCTGTGCGTCCAAGACGAATTTTATCCATGCGTCCTCCGTGAATAAAAGTCTACCATGTAACATCTAATAGGATATATCAAATTCCGGAAAAACGCAATAGCTGAATGAAGAATTTTGATATTATTTGGTATATAATGGCATTTATATATGCATAAAGCAGCCGTAGCCGGTTAGGGCCTGCGGCTGCTTATATTGCTGGATTTCGGGCTTATTTTCCCGACACGTTCACGCCTTTTATGCGCACTGCGAAGGGGCCGGAATAATCGGCGTCGGTATAGCGTTCGCGGGAGAAGGTTAGCATGCCCTGCTTATCGAACATGCTGCCGTTTATGCTGCCGCCGGTAAGCAGCTTTACACCTGATTCGGTGTAAAGGTAGGCAAGGCGTATTTCCCCGCCGAAATGGCCGTCCATTGGGTCCATCTGGAAATCGGAGAAGGAAGCGGGGTACAGGCAGCCCTTCTTCAGCTCATCGAAGCTCACCGTGCCGTTGTCCAATTTCGTGTTGAAATAGTCACCAGTGGGCTCTATGCCGAGGTAGCGGCAGAAGCGCGTTGTGCCGTGTATGCATTGCACGGTGCCATCCTTGAGCAGCGTGCGCTCGCGCATGGGTATGCCATCCGGCGAATACGGAACGTGCGGCATAAGCGTGATGTTCAGCGCTTCGCCCGTGGTTATTTCGCCCTGCGCCGCCGTACCTATTTCCCAATCCGAATAATGCGGGTATATCATTGCCGCGCGCGAACGCGTAACGTAAAGATTCATCAGCGTGGCCATGTGGCGGTCGCTGAGCACCACGTCGTATGTTCCTGCTTCAGGGCAATCGGTCGCATGCGCGCGGTCGCAAACGGCATTGAGCGCATGGCGCACTTTGTCTGCAAGGGCATCGGTATCAAGGTCGTTATAGGTAAAGGAGAAATACTGCTCCACGTCCTGCGGCTCCTTAGCCTGCGCAACAAACTCGCCCTTGCAGCTGTATTTGACGTATGATACATCTGTGCCGGTGGATGCGAATATCGAAATATGGTCGCGGCAGGCGAATATTTCCGCGCTGTTGAGCCATGCATCATCCCGAGTATCCGCCGCGAAAAGCGCCGCCGCCATCAGCTCCGCATTTTGGCTGAGCGTGTGCGCGGACAAGGTGGAAGGCACTTCCTTAACGGCTTCCTTGGGGCCTTCGTAAAGGTCGTAATACGGATTCTTAACGTAGCCTGCGGCGTTGTATGCATCCTCAAGCTGATGGGTTATTTCCGCCGCTTCAGTTCCGGGGAACAGGATTACGGTGCTGCTGCCGCGGAACTTTTTGCCGTCCTCTTCAAAAACATTGTATACGGTAACGCTGTATTCGTGCGTATCCTTAACGCGGCGCATATCCAGCCGCTTTTTTATGAAGAACAGCTCCGCGGATGAACGCTGCTGCTCCGTCATGCTGTAATCGCTTATGTTCAGCGCGCTTAGCGCATTCAGTATGGCTTGTTTCATGGCTTTTCCTCCTTAACCCAGGCGTATTTTGGCCTTTATGTACGGGCCGCCGTCGGATACCTTTACCCATTCCTTGTATCCTTTGCCGCAGAAGCCGCCGCCCGCAAGCTTAACGTCCCCGCTCATCATGGTTATGGACTTGAGAAGATCTGGCACATAGCCCGTAAGCACTATGGGGGAGAATATCTTGCCGGTCAGCTTGCCGTCCATTATTTCGCGCGCGATGGATACCATGCATTGTATGCCCCAGTTTTTGGGATCCTCCATGCCGGACGTGGGTTCCTCCAGCAGGAAACCGTATTTGATGGAGGCTATCATGTCCTCCACTTTGTCCTTACCGCCCTCAAAGAAGGTGTTGGTCATGCGGGTATATGCCTTGCGCTCAAAGCTTTCGCGCCTGCCGTTGCCCGTGGGCGGGGTGGAAAGGGCCTCGGCTGAGCGTATGTCGCTTATGCCGGTTTTCAGTATGCCGTGGTCTATTATTATGGTGTCGTGCGCAAGCGTACCCTCATCGTCGAAGAAATAGCTGCCGGTCTGGTCGCCAGCGCATGCACCGTCGTGCATCGTAACGAGCTCGCTTGCAACCTGCTTGCCAACGTAGCTTTGCGCAAGCGCCCTGTCCTTAACGAACATGTCCATCTCCACGCCGTGGCCGAACGCTTCATGGACTATCATGCCCGTAACGTCAGGATCGCAAATGCATTCGTATTCGCCGGGGGCTATGGGTTCGCTGTCCAGCAGCTCCAGCGTGGTTTTTGCCACGTTTTCAATGTCCGCATCAATCTTGTATATCAGTTCCGCGCCGCCCTGCATGCTGCATCCGCGGTAGGAAGTTTTTATTTCCTCCCCCTTGCGGGCCATGCCCATCAGCGCACCGCTTGACCAAAGCAGATCCTGCATCAGGTCGCGATTTGCGGAAAGGAACAGCTTGTGTATTTCCTGATAGGAGAAAGCAACATAGAAATCCACCATACGCTCGTCTGTTGCCACGCCCTTTTCCCTAAGCGCGGTAAGGCGGGAAATTATTTCCTTATCGCCAAGCTTAGATGGATGCAGTTCATATTCGCTGGCTGCGGCAAGCGTGGCCGCTTCGTCTGCGGGAATACCCTTTTCCATGAAGGATACGCCGTTCGGCAGCGAATTAAGCTGCGCTATGCCTTCGCGTATTGATATACATATTGAATCGATAACGCTTTCGTCAATATCGCTGAAAGAATATTCGCCGTAGCCGTTTTTGTCCATAACGCGCACGATGAAGCCGCGCTTTGTAAGCACGTTGTCCTGTGATGCATTTGTGCCGCCGGCGGATACGGTATAGTTCTTGGCTACGCTGTCCTGCCCAAGAATGCTTGCGTATTCATATTCGCTGAGCAGCTTATTCAGCAGCTCTTTCAGCGCCGGTTTTTTGCCCTGCAAAAAGGCGCTGGCTGAAACCTTCATATATTTACCTCCTAAAGTTAATGTTTTATCCATTTCCTATTAAAGTATATCATCATATGCGGAATAAGAAAAGCAAACTTCCCTGAATAAACCTATGGCGCGGACGGCAAAGCTATGGTATACTGAATGCAAACATACGTTCTGCATGCGTGAAGGAGGATGACTATGAACGACAAAACATATATAGCCATAGACTTAAAGTCTTTCTTTGCATCGGTAGAATGCGTGGAACGCGGGCTTGATCCGCTTAAAACCAATCTTGTAGTCGCGGACGAGAGTAGGACGGAAAAAACGATATGCCTGGCGGTTTCGCCCGCGCTGAAGGCATACGGCATAAGCGGGCGGGCGCGGCTGTTTGAGGTTGTGGAGCGGGTGAAGGAGGTCAACGCGCTTCGCCGCGCGAAGGCGCCGCGCAAGCAGTTTAGCGGCGGGTCGTGCGACGCGGACGAACTGAAGAACGACCCTGCACTGAAGGTGGAATACATAATAGCCAAGCCCAGAATGAGCTATTATATGCAGTACAGCACCCGTGTATATAATACTTACCTTAAATACGTTGCGCCGGACGACATACACGTTTATTCAATAGACGAGGTTTTTATAGACGCAACGCCGTATCTTTCAAAATACTGCCTTACGGCGCGCGAATTTGCGATGCGGCTTATACTTGACGTGCTGAAAAACACGGGCGTAACGGCCACGGCGGGCATAGGGACCAATCTTTACCTTGCCAAAATAGCCATGGACATAGGCGCAAAGCATACCGAGCCGGATAGGAATGGCGTGCGCATAGCGGAACTTGACGAAATGAGCTATCGCCGCACGCTGTGGGATCATGTGCCTATAACGGACTTCTGGCGCGTCGGCGTCGGGTACGAGCGGAGGCTAAGCTCCGTCGGGCTGCATACAATGGGCGATGTTGCGCGCTGCTCGGTCGGCAAGCCGAATGAATATTATAATGAAGAATTGCTGTATAAGCTGTTCGGCGTGAATGCGGAGCTGCTGATAGACCATGCGTGGGGCTGGGAAAGCTGCACCATTGCGGACATAAAGGCATACAGGCCGGCCTCGCGCAGCATAAACAGCGGGCAGGTGCTGCAATGCCCGTATACCAACGCTAAAACGCGCATAGTTGTGCGCGAAATGGCGGAAAACATGGCGCTTGAATTGGTGGATAAGGGACTTGTGGCGCAGCAGATGGCGCTGTATATAGGCTACGACATAGAAAACATAAAGGACGCCGAACGCAGGCGGCATTACTCCGGAGAGGTGGTGCGCGACCGCTACGGGCGGAGCATACCCAAACAGGCGCACGGCAGCGCAAACCTTGAAAATCCAACGGCCAGCACAAAGCTGATAACCGAAGCCATACTCGGCATATTCGATAGGATAGCGGACAAGGGGCTGCTTGTGCGGCGCATAACCGTGTGCGCAAACGGAATAGAATACGAGGCGGAGCTGAACGCAAGGCCGCATGCGCAGCAAATGAGCCTATTCTACGACGCGGCGGCAGAAAGCGAGAAGCAGGCGGAGCTTGCGCGCGAAAGGCGGGCGCAGAGGGCCATGCTTGCCATAAAGAAAAAATTCGGCAAAAATGCTATACTCAAGGGCATGAATCTGAAGGAGGGGGCAACCGCGCGCGAACGCAACCATCAAATAGGAGGGCACAGGGAATGAGCGGCAAATATGACGACATTATAAATATGCCGCATCATGTGTCCACGCGGCACAGGCCGATGAGCCAAGGCGACCGCGCTGCACAGTTTTCGCCGTTTTCCGCGCTGACGGGATATGAAGCGGCGCTGAGCGAGTCCGCGCGGGTGACGGACGAGCGCATAGAGCTGGATGAGCAGGAGCAGCAGCGGCTGGACGAAAAGCTGAATCTCCTTCGCGGCTGTACAAAGGAGCGGCCCATGGTCTGCATAACGCACTTTGTACCGGATGAGCGAAAGCAGGGCGGCGCGTATGTTACGGAGCAGGTCTGCGTAAGGCGGGTTGACGCATACGCGCACGCGGTTTGCATAACGGGCGGCGGCAGCATAGCGTTTGGGGACATAGTGGGCATAGAAGGCGATATTTTTCAGGAAAAGTATTGACACTTACCCTGCGTAAGAATGTATGGTATTATCATAAACGGAGGGTATTTGCCATGAAGATGAAAGAGGTTACGGAACAGACGGGGCTTACCGAGCGCACCGTGCGTTATTATATGGAAAAGGGCTTGATTGCGCCGCACGGCCAATGGCGAAACGGAAGGGAATATACCGAATTTGACGAAACGGACATAGCAAGGCTTAAAGCCGTTGCAACGCTTAGAGAGCTTGGCTTCAGCGTGGAGGCCATACGCTCCATGCAGACCGAGCCGGGGCTTATTCCGCAGATAGTTGCCGAAAGGCGGCAGGCGGCGGAGAGCGAAAGCAAAATTGCCAACGAAACGGAACGCATACTAAGCGGCATAAATGCCGACGATGCGGACAGCATAGAGGAGCTGGCCAACCGCTGCCGCGCATATGCCGCGCGGCCCAAAATGATACCGAACCCGCTGCCGTTGCCCAAGGCGGACGAGGGCAATGAATCGGGCATGGGGCAGCGCTGCCGCTATGTGCCGATAGGTATACAGGATAAATGGAACTGGGGCGCGTTCCTGCTGCCGGTATGGTGGGGAATAGGCAACAGGGTGTATCAGGCGTTTGCGTGCTTTATACCGATAGTGGGCATATTCATGTGCTTCTATCTTGGCAAGCACGGCAACGAGCTGGCATGGAAAAACAAATATTGGGAAGATGAGGAGCATTTTCGCCGCGTGCAGCGCAACTGGGCCATAGCCGGCTTTGCGGTGGCGGCAATAATCTTTGCGATAGCCATAACAGACAGGGTAGCTATGGACAGGGCCAACAAGGCCGCGGCGGAGCGCAAGGCCAAGCTTATCGCAAACGTTGAAAACAGCGAAGAATACATTAACCTTATATGCGGGCGCGAAAAATGGAACGGGCAGATAGGCTACGACGAAAGCGGCTGGATGGACCCGTTTTATGTTGACCCGGACGGATATTACAGGATAGATTCATATATGGAAATCTACTATGACGTTGGCGATTACGGCTATTCGCTGCCGTCAAGCCCGCATTTGGAGCGCACTTTGGTTTTTTCAAACGGGGAAGAATACAACATAAAGGCCACGGCGGACGAAAAGCTGAACATAACGGAATTGGAGATAGAACTGGATAAAGATGCGACTGAGAGAAACCAGCGGGAGATAGAAAGCCAAAGGGACATGGTTGCCATGGAGAAGGAGCATACCGAGGCGGCGGAGAAATGCTTTGAGCAATGCGAAGCGTGGCGGCGAATACTTGGCACGGATTATGAATACGTAGACGGACCCGGGCCGGCGGAGGCTATTCGAAACAGAACGGATGAAAATGGGGTTGAAACGGGCGAGCCGTATATTATAGGCTTTGCCGCAAACATCCGAGCCAATGGAAAGCTGTACTTTGTTTACCATAAAACATGGAAGAAGGGCAACGGTGCAAGAGGCCTTGAAATAAGCGAAATAGACGAGCAAACAAGGGAATGCACCTTGATAGAAAGGGTAGAATAGGTTATATGCAATTCGGGATGCCTACGCTGATAGAAAATCGCACGCTTGAGGATAATGCGTTAGTATGCGCTGAACTTGGACTGAGCTTTGTTGAGCTTAACATGAACTTTCCTGAATATCAAACGGAAGGTTTGGAACAGACAGAAAAGCTTATACAAACTGCGAAGAAATACGGCGTTTATTATACGATACATCTTGATGAAAATCTAAACGTGGCGGACTTTAATGGCCTTGTTGCCGCGGCGTATTTTGAAACAGTGCGGCGCACGATAGAAGCGGCAAAGAAACTGGTATGCTTAAATGAAAAGTACGGAGAAGCAAGTTTGCCGCTTACGATAAATATGCATATGAATCATGGTATATATATTACCCTGCCGAATAAAAAGGTGGACATGTACGAAAGGGACTTTGATGCATATATGAAACCATATATGCACTTCCGTGCACAGTGCGAAGAATGGATAGGCGGCACAAATATTGCGATTGTCGTTGAAAACACGGATGGATTCCGCGGCTATGAGAAAAAAGCGATAGAACATCTTCTTGAAAGTCCCAAGTTTGGCTTAACATGGGACATAGGTCATTCAAAAGCAACCGGTGAAAAGGACATGCCGTTCATATTGGAACACAAAGAACGGTTGATGCACTTTCATATCCATGACGGAACAGAGACATCAAAAAAGAACCATCTTGCGCTCGGTGATGGGGAAATAGACATAGCGCAAAGGCTGAAGCTTGCCGGAGAGTACGGCGCAAGATGCGTGATAGAAACCAAAACAGTTGCGGCGCTGAAACAATCGATATTGTGGCTGCGCGAACATGGCGAAATGTGAAGGAGAATAAAATGAACATCCAAATCAAACCATATGAAAACTTTGATGAAGCGGAGATAGTGGAGCTGTACAGCAGCGTGGGCTGGACTGTATATGCCGCCGCACCGGATATGCTGAAGAGGGCATACGTAGGGTCGATGTGCGTACTTGGGGCATATGATGGCGAAAAGCTCGTCGGCATGGTGCGCGCGGTGGGCGACGGGGCAAGCATAATGTTTATACAGGATCTGCTCATTCTGCCGCAGTATCAGCGCATGGGAATAGGAACGCGGCTTATGAACGCGCTTATGGAAAAATACGGCAATATGTATCAAACCGAACTTATGACGGACAATGAGGAACGCACAGTTGCGTTCTATCGCTCGCTCGGCTTTAAGGAAGCCGGGGAAATGGGGTGCTGCGCGTTCATGAAAATGCAGTAAAAGAATAGAAAAAACAGGGCAGCTTGAATCAAGCTGCCTTTTGTATGCCGAACGCTATGCCATGAGCGGTATAACGCCGTCTATCCATTCTTCCTTGGAACTGAGCCCGAAGGATATGCGCATAACGTCCGTTATGTCGGATACGGAGAGTATTGTGGCGTTAAGCTTATCAAAGTCCGGCTCATAATTGGCGGAGGGGATTATAAGCGTTTGCGCGCCCGCTTCTATGCCTGCGGCCAGCTTTTCGCGCACGCCGCCTACTGGCTTAACTTCTCCGCGGGAGGTTATTTCGCCAGTCATGGCAAGCATGGGTATAGGCGGCTTGAGCGTTATTGCGCTCATCAGCGCAACGCATAACGCAATGCCCGCGCTCGGCCCGTCCATTGGTATGCCGCCGGGCACGTTGAACGTTATGTCATAATCGCTTATGTCCAGCCCAAAGCGCGTCATGAAGCACAGTGCCGCGTTCTGTGCGCTCACGAGAGCAGTACCCTTGCGGCGCAGCTTCCTTGAACGGAGGTCTATCTCCTCTTCTTCAACCATGCCAAGCAGCCTCAGCTTGCCCTGCCCTTTGCCCACGCGGCGTGCCGTGCATTCTATTTCTATGCTTACACCGCCGCCGCTGCCCGTTACGGCAAGTCCGGCGCATACGCCCGCCGCGCTTTCGCGCCGTATTTCGCCGTATGTGCGGCGCGCATGGTGACATGTTCGCGCGACCCATTGTATGTCGTCCGTCACTATATCGCCGCGGCCTTCCTCAAGTGCGGCGCCCGCAGCAAGCTGAATCATATTCACGGCGTCGCGTCCGCCGCCGCTGTACCGCGCGCATTCGCATACGGCGTCGCTGTCTATGCCGAAGCCAAGCCGCTTTGCCGCGTCGCTTGCTATCGTTTCCAGCTCCTCCTGCCCAAGTTGATTGAAAAACAGCTCCACGCAGCGGGATCTCAGCGCCGCGGGGATATCCTCTGGACTGCGCGTTGTTGCGCCTATCAGGCGGAAATCAGCGGGCAGACCGTGCGCAAAAATATCATGTATGTGCGGCGGGATGGCTGTATTATCCGGCGAATAATATGCGCTTTCGAAGAATACGCGCCTGTCCTCAAGCACTTTCAGCAGCTTATTCATCTGCACGGGGTGCAGTTCGCCTATTTCATCCAAAAACAGCACGCCGCAATGCGCCTTTGTGACCGCGCCGGGCTTGGGCTGGGGTATGCCCTGCGCGCCGAGCGGGCCCGCGCCCTGATAAATGGGATCGTGCACGGAACCGATGAGCGGATCGGCAATGCTCCTTTCGTCAAAGCGGATGCAGGTTGCGTCAAGCTCAATGAACTTTGAATCCGCATTGAACGGCGAATCCGCGCGCCGCTTCGCCTCCTCTAAAACAAGCCTTGCCGCGCAGGTTTTGCCTATGCCCGGCGGGCCGTATATAAGCACATGCTGCGGGTTTGGGCCGCACATTGCCGCGCGCAGTGCGCGTATGCCCTCCTGCTGGCCTACTATGTCCTCCATGCGTGTGGGCCGCGCCTTTTCGCTCAGCGGCATATTCAGCGACTTTGCCCGCATTGCCCTAAGCTGCCTGAGTTCCGCGTTTTCCTCACGCGCGCGTTCTGTGGGACGGCGCTTTATCGTTCCTTCCGCCTTTGCACGCCGGGAGGATACAAACCACCATACCAGGCCGAACATAGCCGCCTGCACCGCTATCCATATTGCTATTTCCATCTGTTGTTTTGCCCGCCTTTCGCCACGAATATAAAAATCAATCTGACGATAGTATGGCAAAAAGGCGCATACATGATATGCGCCAAAGAATGGAAAATAAATTCGGTTACGCTAACGCTTTTTCAAAGAATGAAGCAAAGCTGTCCGCTATAAGCTGATAGCCCTTCCTGTCAGGATGCACGCCGTCTATGCACATGTATTCGCCAAGCGCATTGCCGGAAGGGAAGGCGCTGCGCACGTCCACCAGCGGCACAATGCGCTCCTGCGCTATTTCTGCCACGGCATCTGAATAGGACTTATGCGTTTCGTATATCTTTTCAACATAACCCAGCCATTTCAGTATGTTTTCGCGGCTGTTGCCGTTGCGCGAAACAAAGTCCAGATACCTGTTCGGCTCTATTGGCGGCAGAGTCATCATAATAGGCTGCACGCCTTGCGCGCGCAGTTCCTCTGTCATGGCGGCTATGTTCTGCTTAAAATCGGCCATGCTGGTCAGCGGCAGGTGCTCCTTATCCGGCTCCATGCTTATTTCGCTCCATTTGAAGTCGCTGTCGTTCCCGCCGAATTCGACGAGCGCCAGCTCGCAATCTAATCCTTCGTCAATATCGCGCAGCAGTATGCTGTGCCCACGCTGCACGGTTATGCCGAAGCGGGCGCGGTTTTCAGCCTCTATGCCAAAACGGTCGTATAGCCTTATCAAATATTCGTTCATTATGGCATGGTAGCGGTATCCGGCATCCAGTATGGTGCCTTTCATTATGGAATCGCCGTATATCTTGGCGCGAAGTATCTGCTTCATATCATACGCTCTCCTTTCACATGATGTACAATATTTCTACATGTTCTGTTAATCAAAACGCCAACATCTAATTTAGAGAATTAGGCTATCTAAATTATATTACCTGAATAGAAAAAAGTCAATGAGCAAAACTGTAAACATAATGAAAAAAGGCGCATTTTGGCACAAACTATGTTTGCAAAAGGCATTGGGTTGTGATAAGCTATACTGACGGCGGTATGTCCGCCTGTTTGGCAACGATTATTTATTGTTCGGAGGATATTATGGCAAGTTTTGAAAAGCTTGAGGGCAATCAGGTGAAGCTCACTATGAGCATTCCCGCTACGGATTTTGAAAAGGCGATAGACAGCGCGTATCTTAAGCTGCGCAAGACCATCGCGATACCCGGCTTCCGCAAGGGACATGCGCCCAAGGGCGTTATCGAAAAGACCTACGGTTGGTATGTATTTGTGGACGATGCGTTTGATATAGCGTATCCTGCGGTTTACGAAGCCGCCGTTAAGGAGCACGATGTTAAGCCCGTAGACAGGCCGGAAATAACCATTCTTAGCGCCGAAAAGGGCAAGGATGTGGAGTTTGAGGCTGTTGTTACCGTTATGCCCGAGGTCACTTTGGGCCAGTATAAGGGTATAGAAGTGGCAAAGCGAGAGTATAATGTTACGGATGAAATGGTGGATGCCGAGATCGAGCGCGAGCGCGAGAAGGTCGCCCGCATGATAGACGTTGAGCGCCCCGTTGAAAACGGCGACGAAGTTGAGCTTGATTACAGCGGCACAGTGGACGGCGTTAAGTTCGACGGCGGCACGGCAGAGCATCAGCAGCTGACCATCGGCAGCGGCATGTTCATACCCGGCTTTGAAGAGCAGATGGTAGGCATGAATGTTGGCGAGGAGAAGGATCTTAACGTTAAGTTCCCCGATGAATACCACAGCGACGAGCTCAAGGGCAAGGACGCCGTGTTCCACGTTAAGGTACACGCCATCCGCACCAAGGAGCTGCCCGAAATAGACGATGAGCTGGCCAAGGATGTGTCCGATTTCGACACCATGGAGCAGTTCCGCGCCCATAAGAAGGAAGAGCTGGAAGAAAAGGCCAAGCAGGAAGCCAAGATAAACAAGGAGAACGAGGTGGTGGCCAAGGCCGTTGAGAACGCGACCGTTGACATTCCCGAAGTGATGATAGAGCGCCAGATGGACCGTATGCTCAACGATATCCGCTATCGTCTCAGCATGCAGGGCATATCGCTTGAAGATTACTGCAAATTCACCGGAACCACTATGGACGCCATGAAGGCCGAGATGAAGGGCGACGCGGAACGCCGCGTTAAGACCCAGCTGGTGCTGGATGCCATAGTAAAGGCGGAGGATATAAAGGCCGATCCCGAAGCCGTTGAAAAGAAGCTGGACGAATACTGCGCTCAGTTTGGCGACAGGGCGGCGGAATTCAAAGAAAAGCTGAGCGAGGACGACAAGGCATACTTCGAAGATCAGGCCGTGCTTGACAAGACGCTGGAGATGCTTTGCGACAGCGCAGTGGAGAAATAAGCGCACAAACGCGCTGACAATAACATAAAGGAGGCGCAAAAAATGGGCCTTATACCTATGGTAATAGAGCAGACCAATAAGGGTGAACGTTCATACGACATTTACTCAAGGCTGCTTAAGGACAGGATAATATTCCTTGGCGGGGAAGTGACGGACGACGAGGCTAACCTTATCGTTGCGCAGATGCTTTTCCTTGAGGCGGATGACCCGGATAAGGACATAAGCCTGTATATAAATAGCCCCGGCGGAAGCATAACCGCCGGCATGGCGATATATGACACCATGCAGTATATCCGCTGCGATGTATCGACGATATGCATTGGCATGGCGGCAAGCATGGGCGCATTCCTGCTGGCAGCGGGTGCGAAGGGCAAGCGCCGCGCGCTGCCCAACGGCGAAATACTTATTCATCAGCCCCTTGGCGGTGCACGCGGACAGGCGACGGAAGTTGCCATACACGCGGAGCAGCTGATAAAGACCAGGGAAAAGATGAATAAGATACTGGCTGAACGCACGGGCCAAACCGTTGAACAGATAGCGCTGGATACCGAACGCGATCATTATATGACCGCCGAGGAAGCACTAAAATATGGGCTGATCGACGAGATAATCCCTCCAAGGAGGTAAATTGATGCCAAAAAGTGACGACAATGGAACGATCAAATGCTCCTTCTGCGGCAAATCTCAGGACGAGGTCAGCCGTATAATAGCCGGGCCGGGCGTATACATATGCTCTGACTGCATAGAACTGTGCAAGGATATTATAGACGACGATTATCCCGAAGAACCAGAGGAACTGAAGGAACTGCCCAAGCCCAAGGACATAGTTGACGTATTGGATCAATACGTGGTCGGTCAGGCGGACGCAAAGCGCGCACTTGCCGTGGCCGTATATAATCACTATAAGCGCATAAATGCGGACGATTCCAAGGACGATGTTGAACTGCAAAAGAGCAATATTGTCATGCTTGGGCCTACGGGCAGCGGCAAAACACTGCTTGCGGAAACGCTGGCGCGTGTGCTGCAGGTGCCGTTTGCCGTGGCCGATGCCACAAGCCTTACCGAGGCCGGCTATGTTGGCGAGGATGTGGAGAATATATTGCTCAAGCTTATTCAGGCGGCGGACTTTGACGTTTCCCGCGCTGAAAAGGGCATAGTGTATATCGATGAGATAGACAAAATTGCCCGCAAGAGCGAGAATCCATCCATCACGCGGGACGTAAGCGGGGAAGGCGTGCAGCAGGCGCTGCTGAAAATAATCGAAGGCACCGTTGCAAGCGTGCCGCCGCAGGGCGGACGCAAGCATCCGCATCAGGAGTTTATACAGATAAATACGTCTAAAATACTGTTTATCTGCGGCGGTGCGTTCGCGGGGATAGAGGATATCATTTCCCGACGCACTGCGAAGAAGCTGCTTGGCTTCGGCGCGGAGGTATCCAGCCAAACGGAGAAGAACGTGGGCGAGATACTGAAAAAGATACTGCCCGAGGATTTGCTCAAATATGGCCTGATACCGGAATTCATAGGCCGCGTGCCAATAATCGTTACGCTGGAGCAGCTTGACGAAAACGCGCTTATGGACATATTGACAAAGCCCAAGAACGCATTGGCGCGGCAGTATAAGCGGCTGTTTGAAATGGATGGGGTGGAGCTTAACTTCGACGAGGATGCGCTGAGAGAGGTTGCTCACATGGCGATAGAGCGCAAAACCGGCGCACGCGGATTGCGCGCCATACTGGAAAACGCCATGATGGACATAATGTACGACGTACCCTCGATGCCGGATGTAAAAAGCTGCGAAATAACAAAGGGCGTTATAGACGGCACATCCGCGCCGGTATACGGCAGGGGTAAAGCATTATTGCCGGAAGAAAACGCGGTAAGCTGAACGCATAAGGAACAAAAGCAACAGGCGGGAGCATAAAGCTTCCGCTTTTTGTGTGCCTGTAAATTCCGCAGGTAAATTCGAATAAGCTTTAATAAAATCTGGATTATTATACATATTTCTGCTATGCTTTAATAAAGGAGTGGATTACGGGCTGAAGGAGGATAAATATATGCCGAAAATGATTGCTGTAATAATAGAAACGGTTGTTTTAGTATGTGCGCTGTGGTTTCTGTCCTTCATGGCCATATTCATGCATGAGCTTGGACATGCGCTGGGCTATATGCTTTCGACGCTGAACAGGCATTGGCATATACGGGTAGGCTCGGGGAAAAGACTGCTTAAAACAAAAAGGCTGACTGTTAAATTGCTTGTGTTTGACGGCGAATTCACCGTCGCCGGGAATACCGTGGATTCAAAAGCAAAGCTTATATCCACGCTTTCGGGCGGCCCGATTTTATCCTTCATATCGGTTGCGGTGCTGTTGCTTTTGCGATTCGGCGGCATGGCGTTCGATTCGGATATTATCCTATCAAGCGTGATAGAATATTTTATAAACTACGCGCTTATAAGCAATATTTTTATATTTCTTACATCCGTTCTGCCGTTTCGCTATTTCTTGGGAGAGATAAAGGGCGAGGAGAGCGACGGATTAAAGCTGATCAACGCAATAAAAAGCAAGCGGACTTAAGACTGGGCAATAAAACAAGCGGCCTCCGATGTTGTTTGGGAGCCGCTTATGTGTGCTATGCTTTGTTTATCAGACCTTGAAGTTTACGCTGGTATCGCCCTGCTCATCCTTGCCGAACTCGTAGTCCTTGCCGGGAAGTATGGCGTTAAGCAGTATGCCTACTATGCTGGCTACGGCCAGGCCGGAGAGGCTGATGCTTCCTATGGTCACGCAGCCGGCATCGGAGTTGGAGATGCCGAGCGCAAGCACCATGATTATGGCCGCGATTATAACGTTGCGGGACTTGGTGAAGTCAACCTTGTTTTCAACCACGTTGCGTACACCGACCGCGGATATCATGCCGTAAAGAACCATTGATACGCCGCCGATGGTAGCCGCAGGCATTATGCGGATGAGAGCCGCAAACTTTGGGCAGAAGCTGAACACTATGGCAAGCACTGCCGCTATGCGGATTACGAAGGGGTCATAAACCTTGCTGAGTGCAAGCACGCCGGTGTTTTCGCCGTAAGTGGTGTTGGCAGGGGCGCCGAACAGGGCGGCGAGGGAGGTGGCCAGGCCATCGCCCAGCAGGGTGCGGTGCAGGCCGGGGTCGGTTATGAAGTTGCGTTCGCAGGTGGAGGATATGGCGCAAATGTCGCCGATATGCTCAACCATGGTGGCGAGGGAAAGGGGCGCTATGGTGAAGATAGAGGTCACGAGCAGGCCGGTATCAAGGTCCGGCTTGGAGAGCAGACCTATTACGGTATCCTGCATCTGGAAGGGCAGGCCTATCCAGGCGGCCTCCTTAACGGGGGTGAAGTCAACTTCGCCGCAGATGGCAGCTACAATGTAGGACACAAGGAAGCCGAGCAGTATGGGGATTATCTTTATCATGCCCTTGCCCCAAATGTTGCAGATTATTACGACCGCGATGGCAAGCAGCGCTATGAGCCAGTTGGTATTGCAGTTATTGATGGCGGAAGATGAAAGGGTGAGACCGATGCAGATTATGATGGGGCCTACCACGATGGGCGGGAAGAAGCGCATAACTTTCTTCATGCCGAAAATCTTGAAGCAGGCGGCAAGGATGACGTACATCAGGCCGGCTATCAGCACGCCGAAGCAGGCATAGGGCAGAAGCTCGGTATTGGGCACGTTGAATACGCCGGGGTTTGCCGGATTCTCAAGCATGGGCGCTATTGCCGCATAGCCGCCGATGAAGGCGAAGGAAGAACCCAGGAATGCGGGGACCTTGCGCTTGGTCAAAAGATGGAACAGCAGCGTGCCGAGACCGGCGAACAGCAGCGTGGCCGATACGCTCAATCCAGTAAGGGCGGGCACGAGCACCGTTGCGCCAAACATGGCGAACATATGCTGGAAGCCGAGTACGATTGTCTTGGGCCAACCAAGCTGGCCTCTGGCGTCGTAAATGCCTTCGTTTTTCTGGTTCATTGCGAAAGTTACCTCCTGCGTGATGATTAAATATTATTGCGAGAGCCTTGCGGCCCATTGCACACATAAAAAAAGACGGATATTAAATCCGTCCATTAAATATTGAAAAGCGGGAATAGGGAAAGAAGGTGGTAAGGGGCGTTCTGTTCATGAAACCAAGCATTTTTTGCACCGTCCTTTCGCTTCCGCATTTTTTCTGCCGATTACTATATCATGCTGTGGGGGTAAAATGCAAGCAGAAATTATGTTTAATCGCAAGAATTTTTTTTAGCAGGCTCCTTGGCATCCAAAATCAACCGCGGGGCGAAGCCTAAATGATCCGCGGAACAGAGCGAATACTGTATTCCGTTACGTTCGCCTTCAAACGCACCAAGACAGGCTTTGTTGTGAAGATGGGCATATATGAGATAATTTATGCCGTATTCTTCGGCAAGCTGCGTAAAACCGGAATCCTGCCGCTTTTCATTGAAGGGAGGAAAGTGCAGCATCAATATGCGCACCGTGCCTTCCGGCAGGCGGTTAAGGCTCATCCTCAGCCGAATAAGCTCGCGTTCATATATGGCCCTGTCCTTTGTTTCGCTGTACGCCGAAGAACCGGGACATACCCAGCCCCGGCTTCCACATACAGATATATTGTCAATGGTAAAACAGTCGTTTTGAAGTGCAAAGCAGCCATTGGGCAATGCGGCGCGAACCTTGCCGAGCGCGCTCCACCAGTAATCATGATTGCCGCGCAAAAGCAGCTTTGTGCCGGGTAATGCGCCTATGAATTCAAGGTCGCATATCGCGTCATCTAGCCGCATTGCCCAGCTTATGTCTCCCGGTATCAGCACCAGATCGTTTTCACCAACGGCATCGCGCCAGGCGGAGATCACGCGCTGCGGATGATTGGCCCATGTTGAGCCGAACACATCCATTGGCTTATTTGAACTTCCGCTTAAATGTAGATCTCCTATGGCGAATACCTTCATTGGGTGATATCACTTTCTCCTGCCGCGCTTGGGCTTCTGCTCCGGCTCTGGTTCAGGCTCGGGCTCTGTTTCTTCTTCCTCTTCCTCGTCATCCAAATCGTCGTCGTCGGAGGAGAGTTCCTTATCTATTTCGCTCAGCTCGCTTTCGGGGATTTCACCGTCGCTGGGCATGGGCACCTCTATTTCGTCCAGCCCAACGCTGCCAAGTACGAGTTCCTCAGGATCCGTTATCGGCTCCGCAACGTTGCCGGATTGCATTTCCTGCCTACGGGCTTCCCTAAGGCATATCGCGCAAAGGTCGCTGCCCTTAACGGCGGGATTCTCGCCGCACTCGCTGCACATTACTATGCTGTCCTCCGGCTCGCTGTCCCCGCCCTTCATTTCGCGGCGGCACACATTGCAGTATTTTTCATCGTCTTTTATATAATTCAGTTCGCAGCGCGGGCATTTTCTCAAAGCCATATTGCCACATCCTCCACAGTTTGTTTTTTACTTCCACTATTATGCGTACGGCATATAGTTATGTCAAGTAGCATATGCAAAAAGTCTGCAATATTTGTGCATTACTTTGCATTTGACAAACTGTCGTTCACTATTGCGCCAATTCTGGCCACCAATTCTTCGCGTCCATCGCCTGTTTCCGCGCTGTAACAGAGCGCCCACGGCGGCGCGCCGAGCAGTTTGGCGTTCGCATTTGCCGCCTGCTGCCGCTTTGAACGGGAAAGCTTATCCGCCTTGGTGGCAATGAGCGTATACGGAATGCCGTAATATATTATCCATTCAAGCATCTGCTTATCGGCGGCGGTAGGCTCGTGGCGAATATCTATAAGCATGAATATATGGCTTACGCTTCCGCCGGAAAGGTAACTTTCCATCAGCTTGCCCCAGCTTTCCTGCTCCGCCTTTGAGACCTTGGCGTAGCCGTAGCCGGGAAGGTCAACAAGATAAAAGCTGTCGTTTATCCTGAAATAGTTTATCAGCCGCGTTTTGCCGGGGCTTGCGGATATTCGCGCCAGCTTTGAATTGCGGCAAAGCGAATTGATGAGGCTGGATTTGCCCACGTTTGAGCGGCCGACCATAGCTATCTGCGGGCCATCCTGTATAAACTTTCCGCCAAGGCCGAAGCTGGTTTCAAATACGGCCTTTTTTATATCGAACTTTCCCATAATGCTCCCTATTGCGCGGCAGCCGCGCCGCTGTGCGCATGCTGCGGTATGAATGCATCCGCTGTCTTTTGCGGAGTGTGCTCAAGCGCAAGAGGAATAACGTCAAATGCGCTTGCAACGCCTATTATTTCCATGTTGGCCTTCACTTCGTCCGGCACGTCGCTTAAATCCTTTTCGTTGGCCCTGGGAATAAGCACGCGCTTTATGCCCGCGCGGTACGCCGCAAGCAGCTTTTCCCTGAGCCCGCCTATTTCAAGCACGCGCCCGCGCAGCGTTATTTCGCCGGTCATGGCTGTGTCTGCCCGTGCGGGTATGCCGCTCAGCGCGCTGAGCATAGCCGTCATTATGGTTATGCCGGCGCTTGGGCCGTCCTTTGGCACGGCGCCTTCGGGAACGTGCAGATGTATGTCCTTTTTGTCCAGCGGCAGCGTTATGCCGAATTCTTCCGCATGGGCCTTTATGAATGTCAGCGCAGCCTTTGCGCTTTCCTGCATAACGTCGCCAAGCTTGCCGGTCAATATCACCTGGCCGGAACCCGGCACTATCTGAACCTCTATTTGCAGCGTTTCCCCGCCGAAGCTTGTCCATGCAAGGCCGTTCGCAAGGCCTATTTCATTTATGGCATCTATTGCGCCGTGGGTATACTTTGGCGCGCCAAGATAGGCCGCCAGCTTTTGCTTGCCTACGCGCACGCGGGCTTTGCCGCTGCCTATATCCATTGCGGCCTTGCGGCAAACGGCGGCTGTTTCGCGCTCCAGCTCCCTTACGCCCGCTTCATGGGTATAACCGCGTATCAGTTCAACTATCGCTTCATCCGCTATGGTAAGCTGGCTTTTCTTCAGCCCGTGCTTTTCAAGCTGCTTGGGGATAAGGTGACGCTTGGCTATTTCCATCTTTTCGGTTTCAAGGTAGCCGCTCAGCTCTATCACTTCCATTCTGTCCAGAAGCGGGCGGGGGATGGCGTCCTTATCGTTTGCCGTGGTTATGAACATGACCTTGGACAAATCGTATTCCTGCTCCAGAAAATGATCGCGGAAGGCGAAATTCTGTGCGCTGTCCAATACCTCCAGCATGGCTGCGGCGGGGTCGCCGCGCATGTCTGCGGTAAGCTTGTCTATTTCGTCAAAAAGCAGCAGCGGATTTATGCTGCCCGCTTGGCGCATGGCGGCGATAACACGGCCCGGCATTGCGCCGATATATGTGCGTCTGTGGCCGCGTATCTCGGCCTCGTCATGTATGCCGCCGAGGCTCATGCGCACAAAGTTGCGCCCAAGCGCCCTTGCAATGCTGGATGCAATGCTTGTTTTGCCAACACCCGGCGGGCCTACAAAGCAAATTATCTGCCCGTTCACTTTGCCCGTAAGGCGCGCAACGGCAATGTGCTCCAATATGCGCTGCTTCACCTTTTCCATGCCGTAATGGTCGTTATCAAGTATTGCGCGGGCGTGCTCAATGTCCAAATCATCCTTGGTTTCTTCGCTCCACGGCAAATCGAGCATGCATTCTATATAGTTGCGCATGGGCGGCTGCTCGTGAGATGCGGCGGGCAGGTCGCCAAAGCGCGCTATCTCGCGCTCCAGCTTTTCGCGCACGGTCTGCGGCATTTGCTTTTCCTTAAGCCTGCGCATGTATTCTTCTGCTTCGTTCTGCTCGGTTTCGCCAAGCTCCTTGCGTATGGCCTTTATCTGCTCGTGCAGATAATATTCGCGCTGGTTTTGGTCCATGCTGCGCTTCACTTCTGCGGCGATGCGCTTATCAAGCTTTGTTATTTCAACTTCGCCCATTACGCCCGCAAGCACGATTTTCAGCCTTTCTTCAACGCTTATTGCGTCCAGCGCGGCCTGGCGCATGTTTGACTTAACAAACACGGCGTTGGCTACCGCGTCGGCATACTGGCCCGCTGAGGGCAGCTGGCGTATATTTTCGGCGGTTTCTGCATTTATGCGGGTGGTCACGCTGAGGTAATCGTTAAAGGAAGAATCTATCCTGCGGCGCAGCGCTTCGGCTACCAGCGGGTTGCAGGGCTCGTCCTCGATTGTTTCCACAGTAACTGTTGTATAGCTGCCGTACTGCGCATCCTTTATACGCGCACGGCAAAGCCCCAGCACAAGCGCGCGGAGCATGCCGCCCGGCATATTGACGGTTTGCCGTATGCGGCATATCACGCCCATACTGAATACGTCTTCGGCCTTAACGGTGGTTTTTGCGCTGTCCTTCTGCGTGGTAAGGAATACGAAGGAGTCCTTTTCTTCGGCCGCGCGGACGGCACGGCGGCTTTCCTCCCGCGCTATGTCAAAATGCAAAAGCTCACCCGGCAGCATTACCAGCCCTCTCAGCGGTACGCCGGGCAGCTTCATTTCCCTATCAAGTGTAAAGCTTTCCAAATTCGTGTGTTCCTCTTTCTCGGCGGAGTACGCATCCGCCTGTATACATGATTATACATATAAATGCGGCAGGATACAACAAAAACAATGCGCCGGGCGATATGTCATCGTCCGGCGCATTTATGCATAGCTTTTCAGCTTACTGCTTATTTGCTGGCAAGGTATTCGTCTATGGCCTTGGCAGCGGTTTTGCCCGCGCCCATGGCGGATATGACGGTAGCCGCACCGGTAACGGCATCGCCGCCGGCATACACGGCGTCACGGCTGGTCTTGCCGGTGGCTTCCTCAACGATTATGCCGCCCTTGCGGTTGACCTCAAGGCCCTTGGTGGTGGACTTGATGAGGGGGTTGGGGGAGGTGCCCAGCGCCATTATGACGCAGTCTACATCTATATCATATTCGCTGCCATCCACGGGTATGGGACGGCGGCGGCCGGAAGCATCGGGTTCGCCAAGTTCCATCTTCTGGCAGTTCATGGCGCATACGCTGAACTTGTCATCGCCCTTTAGGGAAAGGGGAGTGGTCAGCAGGCAGAATTCAATGCCTTCTTCCTTTGCATGCTCAACTTCTTCACGCCTGGCGGGCAGCTCGCTCTCGCTGCGGCGATATACTATCTTGACCTCGGCGCCGAGCCTTCTTGCGCAGCGCGCGGCATCCATGGCAACGTTGCCGCCGCCAACTACCGCAACGTGCTTGCCGTGCATGATGGGAGTGTCGCTGTCTTCACGATAAGCCTTCATCAGGTTTATGCGGGTAAGGAACTCGTTGGCGGAATATACGCCCTTCAGGTTTTCGCCGGGGATGTTCATAAACATGGGCAGACCTGCGCCGGAGCCGATGAACACGGCCTCGTAGCCCATGTCGAACAGCTCGTCTATGGTCAGGGTCTTGCCTATTACCATGTTAGTCTCTACGTCCACGCCAAGTGCGCTCAGGTTGTCTATTTCCTTCTGAACTATGGCCTTGGGAAGACGGAATTCCGGTATGCCGTATACCAGCACGCCGCCGGCGGTGTGCAGCGCTTCAAATACGCTGACCTTGTAGCCTTTGCGCGCCAGATCGCCCGCGCAGGTGAGGCCGGAAGGGCCGCTGCCGACTATGGCAACCTTGTGACCGTTGGAGGCGGGAATATCGCTGGGGGCGGTGGAATGGGCGTTATGCCAATCGGCAACAAAGCGCTCCAGACGGCCTATGCCGACGGGTTCGCCCTTTATGCCGCGCACGCACTTGGATTCGCACTGGGTTTCCTGCGGGCAAACACGGCCGCAAACCGCGGGCAGGCTGGAATCGCGGGAAATCACCTGGTATGCGCCTTCAAAGTCCATTTCGCGTATCTTTGCGATGAATTCGGGAATGTGTATGTTTACCGGGCAGCCGTTTACGCAGGGCATATTCTTGCAGTTAAGGCAGCGGGCGGCCTCGTCAAGGGCTATCTCCTCGGTGTAGCCAAGGGCAACTTCTTTGAAATTATGGTTGCGAACGTCCGGCTCCTGGGAGGGCATGGGGTTCTTCTTGGGGTTCATGTTAGGCATTTTATTTTACCTCCTGCTTAAAGAGATTGCATACATGCTCATGCGCCGCGCGCTCGAACTCCTTATAGGTGGTTCCGCGGGACATGGCCTCGTCGAAGTCAACTTCATAGCCGTTGAAGTCGGGGCCGTCAACGCAGGCAAACTTGGTTATGCTTTCGCCATCGCGGTGCAGCGTCAGGCGGCAGCCGCCGCACATGCCGGTACCGTCTACCATGATGGGGTTCATGGATACCGTGCAGGGGATGCCGGTGGGCTGAGTGGCCTTGACCACGAATTTCATCATTATCAAGGGACCGATGGTTATGACTTCGTCAAACTTCTCGCCCTCGGCAAACATTTCGTTAAGCGGTACGCACACGTTGCCATGGCGGCCGTAGGAACCATCGTCGGTCATGAGGAACATCCTGTCGGACACGGCGCGGAAATCATCCTCAAGTATTACTATATCCTTGGAGCGGAAGCCGATTATGCTGGTGACGTTGCAGCCCATCTCGTGCAGCTTCTGCGCTATGGGCAGGGCGATTGCGCAGCCAACACCGCCGCCGACTATGCAAACCTTCTTAAGGCCGTCCAGCTTTGTGGCGGTGCCAAGGGGGCCGACGAAGTCATGTATGCTGTCGCCCACGTTAAGGTGGTTCAGCTTTTCGGTTGTTGCGCCGACTATCTGGAATATTATCCTTACGGTGCCGTTCTGGCGGTCGTAACCCGCAACGGTGAGCGGTATACGTTCGCCGTCGGCATCAACGCGCAGTATTATAAACTGGCCCGCCTCAGCCTTGGCCGCTACATACGGAGCTTTGATGTCCATAAGAGTAACCGTCGGGTTCAGGTTTTGCTTGTTAACAATTTGGTACATGTCCCTTTTCTCCTTATTTTGTTGTGCGCAGGCGCATGTGCAGCCCGCGCGGAAGCCATAATTACCATCGTTAATGATAACGCAGTATCGACACAAAATCAAGCCTTATAGGGTCATAAGTTTTGGAATATATAGAATAAATGCGTAATTGGGCGAATAAGCGCAAAGCCCCTTCCGCAGGGGGCGGAGGGGGCTTTGCTTAGAGAGAATATGGATTAAAAGTCAACCTCGGTATCATAGTAGCAGCACTTGAGCAGCTTTTCCATTTCTTCCTGGGTGGGAATACGGGGATTGGAGCCGGTGCAAGCGTCGCCAATGGCGTTCTTGGCTATCTCAGGCAGCCTCTCGAGAAATACGTTCTCGGGGACGAAGCCCTGTTCGGTGGGATAGCTGTCCGCGCCGTAGTTCTTTATGCAGTGCGGGATATTGAGCGCATCGTTCATGCCACGCAGGTACTTGATGAGCAGGGCGACCTTTTCATCGTCGTTGCTGCCGCCAAGGCCCATATAATCCGCTATTACGCCGTAACGCTTCTTAGCTTCTTCATTCTTGGCATTGAAGGCGATGACCTTGGGCAGGTACATTGCGTTGGCCGCGCCATGGATGATGTGCGCACCGTAATCGGCAAAGGCAGCGCCGGTCTTATGCGCCATGGAGTGGACTATGCCGAGCAGGGCATTGGAGAAGGCCATACCGGCAAGGCACTGGGCATTATGCATGGTGTCGCGCTTGGCCATATCACCATTGTAGGAATCTACCAGATCGTTTTCAATCATCTTTATGGCGAATATTGCCAGAGGATCGGTATAATCGCAATGCGCGGTGGAAACATAGGCTTCGATAGCGTGGGTCATGGCGTCCATACCGGTGTGGGCAACCAGCTTCTTGGGCATGGTCTCGGCCAGATCGGGGTCAACTATTGCCACGTCAGGGGTGATCTCGAAGTCCGCTATGGGGTACTTGATGCCCTTGGAGTAATCGGTAATGATGGAGAACGCGGTTACCTCGGTAGCGGTGCCGGAGGTGGAGGAAATGGCGCAGAAGTGAGCCTTTTTACGCAGCTTGGGCAGGCCGAACACCTTGCACATATCCTCGAAGGTTACCTCGGGGTATTCATACTTTATCCACATGGCCTTGGCCGCATCTATCGGCGAGCCGCCGCCCATGGCAATTATCCAATCAGGCTGGAACTTGAGCATGGCATCGGCGCCGCGCATAACGGTCTCAACGGAGGGATCGGGCTCGATACCTTCAAAAAGTTCAACTTCCATGCCGGCTTCCTTCAGATAAGAAACAGCTCTGTCGAGGAATCCGAATTTCTTCATGCTGCCGCCGCCGACGCAAATCATTGCGCGCTTGCCTTCAAATGTTTTCAGTGCCTCAAGGGATCCTTTTCCGTGGTAAAGATCACGGGGTAGAGTAAAACGTGCCATAGTCAAAATCCTTTCCTGACTTGTTTCAGTCATGTTTGATGATGCTATTATAATACATTCATATCGATAAAGGAAATACGATATGCCGATAACGATATAACAATATCGATATAGCTAAAACAATTAAAGCTTAGCAGCACACGGCATACGTATGTTTGCGTGGCGGCGCTGTGCTTGGCGGTTATAATAGGCTTTACGGCGCTGCATCTTTGGGTGCAGGGGTACTTTTACATAATGGGGAAGGATACCGCGCCGGGCGGCGAATGGAGCATAACGCTGTACAGCCGCGCCATGGGAACGGGAAGCAGCAATCTGCCGTGGGTTCGCGGCGGGTATTCGTACATAGTGCGCAATGCGGATAAAAGCAGGGGCGAATATCGCGTGACGTACCAGAAAAGCGAATATATGGGGCATTGGTGGTCGCCGGACGTGGAAAGAATGGTAATGGAAAACCGCGAAGGCGGCACAATATGGATATTGATGACCGCATGGGGGAAAGGCGGCACGCATATTATGAATGGTGAGTTCCTGTATGCCGATACCGAATACAGGTTCCTGCAATGGAGCAAGGACGGCAGAATGCTGCTTATATATTATTGCATGGCGGACGAAACGGAAGGCTATTTCTGGTACGATGTTGAAAAGTGGGATACGGTTGCTGAGGTTGAGATGAAGTGAAAGAAAAGCCGGATATATCACGTGGTATATCCGGCACTATATTATTAAATGTAGTCAGAAATATATGGCATTTCATGCAGCAACGCATCGTCAAGCATAAGTATTGTCTGCTCGTTTGCGGTTATGCGCCCCAGCTTATATAGCTTAGCGGCCGTTTTATAACCAAGCAGCAGCGTTGTAAGCGTTGCTATGGACAGCGTTACCTTATGCGAAGGTTCGGATTCAAGCAGAGTGCATTCGCCGTTATTGAAGCATACTGATATGGTGCGGTTGTTCCACGGCAAAAAGCTATCGGCTATTTCGAACGCTATGCGAATATCATTGGCGGACGGCGAGCAATGATACTTTGTAAAAAACTGTTCCACGTCCACTATGCGTCCCATTATATAGGGGCGAATGGTTTCGCAGATATCGCCATCGTCAAGTTCGAACGCTATCAAATCACTGAAATAGGAACTTCCCGTTACTTCATCTATCATTGAATCATGCGCCCTGATATATTCCCACAGGCCCTCCTGAGCCTCTCTGTTGAGATATATCATCTCCTTTATGTGCATAACATCGTCTTTAATAAGATAGACTATATATCCGCACGGCTTGCCGTTTACATCATAATATATTGCTACCATGGTATCATCCGCATCCCAGCGCCAGTATTCTTCCCACGCAAGGGCGTTGCGGAACAGGCAGCCGTGCGTTAAGGCTGCAAATTTAGCATGCAGATTGCGAAAATCCTCGTTTTCCCAATCAACGCGCCGCACTATGCCGGGCGCGGAAGCTTTCGCAGGAAGCTGCCTATCCTTTACTGTGTATGTTATTTTGTTTGAAACTATTTCCCAGCCCATTTTTCGGTATAGCGGGATGGAATACGGGAACAGGAGCGCCAAGGACTGCTGCCTTTGGCGCATATGGTGAAGGCTTTTCAGCATAAGCTGCTTCATTATGCCCCGTCCCGTATATTCGGGATATGTGCAAACGCTGGTGACGAAACCGATGGGGTACACGGCACCATATATATTCATCTTCAGCGGATAAACCGCTATTTGCGACACAAGGTTATTATGATCAAAACAGCCTATAACATCGGCGCGTTCCAATATAGGGAACTTGGATTGCTTTATTTCTTCATCCTGCCAACCGCATTGATACAATTCCTGCTCTGTTATTTGAAATGCGTAGCGTAAAAGCGCGTTATACTGCTCCAAATCATCCGTGGTAAGATAACGTATTTCGTATTCGCTGCTTTGAGACATAAAAATCCTTTTCTTTATAATAATATAATAATTTTAGCACAAAGCCGCAATTAAGTAAATAGATATAGGAAAAGGGCGGGAGAGAAGCCCGCCCTTTGTGTGTAAAATTTGGCTGATTATTTATTTTCCGAAGCCAGAGGCAGTATCGTTTCCCTAAAGAAACTGCCCGCTGTTTCGGGGGACACGCCGTATTCCGTATCGTTAACCGTTACGGAAACGCCATTTTGGCAGCAGCCGGTGCAGAACCGTCCGGCAAGATTTATCTTGTCGTGCAGATTGTATTCCTCGATGAGCTGCTTAAAGCTCATCATAACGTTATAGGAGCCGTGCAGATGGCAGGACGTGCCTATGCAGACCTTTACCTCTACCATTTACTCCTCCTCCTTATGATTGTAATGCACATGCAGCAGCTCGTGTACACGGCCCTTTAGCACGCCGTCGTACAGGCTTAGCATCAGCGGGTTTTCTTCGCTGCGCTTTATGCTCAGCATCTTATCCGCGCTGTAAAGCGCCTTGCCGCGCACTTCCTTGGTGGCATTGGTGCCGAAGGGCTGTCCGCCGCCGGCTACACAGCCGCCGGGGCAGGCCATGACCTCTATGAAGTCGTAATGTTCGCCGTTCTTGAGCGCCTGAATAACCTTTTCCGCGTTCTTAAGGCCGCTCACTATGGCAATGCGAACTTCCTTATCGCCGTAAGGAATGGTGGTTTCCTTAACGCCCTTCATGCCGCGCACGTCGTTGAAGGCAATGGACATGAGCGCCTTATTGCTCTTGTCGGTGGAAAGGCGGCGGAGAACGGCCTCGGTAACGCCGCCGGTAACGCCGAATATGACGCCCGCGCCGGTGCAGGTGCTGAACACGGAATCGACCGCTTCGGGCTCCAGCTCTTCAAATACTATGCCGGCCTTGTGTATCATCTGTATAAGTTCCTGCGTGGTGATGACGTAATCGGTTTCGGGTATGCCATCGTGCATGAACTCCTCGCGTGCGCACTCGAACTTCTTCGCCGTGCAGGGCATGACGGCTACGCATACCACGCGCCTTGATGACGTGGCATACTTGGCCTTTATGACAGAGGAGAACATCTGCATGGGGGACTTGCAGGTGGAGATGTTCTTCATCAGCTCCGGATGGTTCTTTTCGCAATACTGTATCCATGCCGGGCAGCAGCTTGTGATGAGGGGCAGATTCTCGCCCGCCTCTATGCGCTGAAGGAATTCGTTGGATTCTTCAAGCACGGTAAGGTCGGCGCCAGTGGCGGTATCGTACACCTCGTCGAAGCCGAGGCGGCGCAGCGCGGCGGTGATGCGGCCCATGGAGTTTTCGTTTTCGGGTAGGCCGAATTCCTTAGCCATGGCGACGCGCACCGCGGGAGCGACCTGAGCCACAACCTTGGTGTTCTTGTCGTTAAGCTCGGGCCATACGCGGCCGGTATCCTTGCGGATGACTATTGCGCCGGTGGGGCAAACGGCGGCGCACTGGCCGCAGCCCACGCAGGGGGAATTGGCAATGGGTTCGTTGAACGCGGGACCTATGACCATTTTGGAACCGCGGTTCACGAAGTCTATCGCGCCAACGTTCTGGATTTCGTTGCACATGCGCACGCAGTCGCCGCACAGTATGCACTTGTGAGCGTCGCGAATTATGCTCAGGCTTGAAGTGTCAAGCTCGGGTTCGGGCTTGAGATTCTTGAAGCGTATGCTTTCCAGCCCGAACAGGGAGGCAAGCTCCTGCAGGCGGCATTTGCCATTCTTCTGGCAGGTGGTGCAGTCGCGGCAATGGTTGGCCAGCAGCAGCTCCAGTATCATCTTGCGGTGCTTATGCAGCCTTTCGGTGTTGGTATATATCTCCATGCCGGCCTTGGGCACGGTGGAGCAGGCGGCTTCCATGCCGCCGTGGCTGTTTTCTACCATGCACATGCGGCATGCTCCGTATACGGAAAGCTCGCTGTGGTAGCAGAAGGTGGGCAGCTCTATGCCTGCCTTGCGTATAACCTCCAGCAGGTTCTTCTCGCCGTTTATCTCAACGGGATTGCCGTCTATGAGCATGTATTCCTTGTTTTCCATTTTGCTCAGTCCTCCTTAATGGCGTGGAATGCGCAGGTGGATACGCACGCGCCGCACTTTATGCACTTCTTCTCGTCAATGACGAAGGGGGATTTAATCTGGCCGGATATGGCGCCCACGGGGCAGCCCTTGGCGCAGCGGGAGCAGCCGCGGCAAAGCTCCGGATCGATATGTATGCGCTTGAGCCTGGGGCATGCGCCTGCCGGGCAGCGTTTATCGTAAATGTGCGCCTCGTACTCATCGCGGAAATACTTTATGGTGCTCATTACGGGGCTGGGTGCGGTTTTGCCCAGTCCGCACAGCGCAGCCGCGGAAATGGTGTCCGCCAGATCCTCCAGCAGTTCTATGTCGCCGTCCTGACCTTTGCCGGCAACTATGCGCTCCAGCACCTCCAGCATGCGCTTGGTGCCTTCGCGGCAGGGCACGCACTTGCCGCAGGATTCGTTCTGCGTAAAGCTCATGAAGAAGCGCGCAACCTCCACCATGCAGGTCTTGCTGTCCATAACGACCATGCCGCCGGAGCCTATCATTGCGCCGACCTTCTTGAGAGAGTCGAAATCAAGAGGTATCTTGAGGTGCTCGGTGGTGAGGCAGCCGCCGCTCGGGCCGCCTATCTGCACGGCCTTGAATTCCGATCCGCCGCGCATGCCGCCGCCAACGCCGTAGATTACTTCTTCAAGCGTGGTGCCCATGGGGACTTCTATAAGGCCGGTGTTCTCAATGTTGCCGGTAAGGGCGAAGGCCTTTGTGCCGGGGCTGTTTTCGGGGCCTATGGTCTTATACCAATCGGCGCCGTTGGATATTATAAGCGGAACGTTAGCAAACGTTTCAACGTTGTTCAGCACGGTAGGCTCATTGAAAAGGCCATGCTCAACCGTGCGCGGGGGCTTTACGCGCGGGAAGCCGCGTTTGCCTTCTATTGAGGCGGTAAGCGCGCTGCCTTCGCCGCAAACGAATGCGCCGGCGCCCTTATTTATATGCATATGGAAATCGAAACCGCTGCCGAGTATGTTCTCGCCCAGCAGGCCCATTTCCTCGGCCTGAGCTATGGCGTTCTTCAGCCTTTCAACGGCCATGGGGTATTCCGCACGGACGTATATATAGCCGTCATGCGCGCCGCAGGCACGGCCGGCAATCATCATGCCTTCAAGCATCCTGTGCGGATCGCCTTCCATAACGGAGCAATCCATGAACGCGCCGGGGTCGCCTTCGTCACCGTTGCAGACGATGTACTTTATCGGGGACTTCTGCCGGGCGACCTGGCTCCATTTACGGCCGGTGGGGAATCCTCCGCCGCCGCGTCCGCGCAGATTGGAATCGGATATGGTCTTTACTATATCGTCAGGACCCATTTCAAACAGCGCCTTTTCAAACGCGGTATAACCGCCCACGGCTATGTATTCCTTTATGCTTGTGGCGTCTATATGACCGCAGTGCTCAAGCATTATGCGGGTCTGCTTCTGATAATAGGGAATATCGGACTGCTTTTTGCGCACTATGCCGCCCTTCTGGAAGGCAAGGCGGGCGATATGTTCACCGTTGAGCACGGTCTTTTCGATTATCTCCTCGCAGTCAGAAACCTGAACCTTCATGTACAGGAAGCCTTCAGGCTCTATGGTAACAAGGGGACCCATTTCGCAAAGGCCCTGGCAGCCGGTCTTTTTAACGCTGATGCCGTTTTCCTCGTTTTCCTTTTTCAGTTCAACCAGGCAGGGCAGACCCTTCTGCTCAAGCAGGCGCTTAAACTCGGCATATACCTTAAGCGAACCGGAAGCTATGCAGCCGGTACCTGCGCAAACCAGTATCTTATGCTGCTGCGCGGTAAGATACTTTGCGTATTCCTTGCGGATATCTATAAGTTCCTGGCGTGATTTAAGCATTCTCGTTCTCCTTCTCCCTCAGGTCGCTTATCAGCTTGGCTGCCGCATCGGGCGTCATTGTGGGATAAACGTTTTCGTTTATCATAATAACGGGGGCAAGTCCGCACGCGCCAAGGCAATGCACGGTATCCAGCGTGAAAAGAAGGTCCTCGGTAGTCTTTTTCCCCTCAGCAAGCTTAAGCTCTTCACGCAGACGGTTGAGTATGGGCATGGAGCCGCGTACATGGCAGGCCGTACCGTCGCAGCACTTTATAACGTACTTTCCCTTGGGTTCCAGGGAGAAGTTTTCGTAAAACGTGGCCACGGAATAGATACTCGCGCTCGGCATACCAAGGCGCTTTGCAAGATGGTTGAATATTTCGCGGGGCAAATAGTGATAATGCTCCTGAATATCCTGCAAAATCGCAATCGTCGCGCTTTGCTTTGCACCATGATCGTCTATTATGCGATCGACCACGGTGAAGTCGAATTGGGTTTGCATGGTTTTGTAGATCCTCCTGAATATACTTGCTTTTTATAAGCAAAACTTAAAAATAACTCACATTTATCTTTTTGCCCATCTTTTCAAGGCATTTTGCAAGCTCCTTAACAAGCTGCATCTTTATGGTGAAGTTGATGGGCAGGTCTGTGTTCTGGTGCGCGGGATTTACGGCCTTTCCAACGAAGAAGTTTATGTCCGTCGCATCCTCAAACAACATCCTGGCTATTCTGCTGGCGCCGTCCTTTTTGTAGCTCCATTTTTCAAAGGACGTATTGTCCGCCAGGTAGTTTATCGCATATTCAAGCACCCTGTTTATGGTCACCACGCCTTCCGTAACAAGGTCCACGCCTTCTATTTCCGCCGTGGGCGGAATGGTTGGGTCGTAGAAGTCAAGGTTCGGCCTCAGCGGCTTTTTCAAGTATTCTGCGGCAATGGTGCTTGTGGTTCCGCCGCATACTATGTGCTTGCCCTCCTTTGCGAAGAACAAAGACATCATCTTGTTGCAGTCGTCCCTATTGGACGGCGGGCCTATTATAAGGCTCACGGGTTCGCGGCGGCGTATTCTTATCGTGCATACGGTTGCGTCGTCGCCGGGCTTACCCTCGTAAAGGCGGTTGGTTTCGCCTATCAGTATGGTTGAAAGGGTCTTGGCCGTGTACCCAACGTTCCAGAAGGCGGTAATATAGTCAATTATATCTTCGCGTTTCCAGCCAAAGTTGTAGCTTAGGCCAATGCCGGCATGCTCAACACCATCGGTAAAGGCGAGAAATGTGTCGTGCTCCTGCACGTCTATTTCGGCCTTTATGACCTTTTTGTCCCCTATGTAGCTTTCACGGAAGGGGATATCCACGCTTTTGCCGTCGCGCAGCATTATAACGCGCGGATTGTCATACTGTATTATTTCTACCCTGCGGTTGTTGGCAATGCGCACTATTGTGAATGTTGAGTACGCAATTTGCCTTATCGAGCACACTGGCAGCGTTTCCACCAGCGTTTCAACGGCGTCCTCAAGCTTCAGTCCGGCTGCGAGCATGGTTGAAAGTATCTTTGAAGTAAGGGTGGAAAGTATGCTTGCCTTAACGCCGCTGCCAAGCCCGTCCGCAAGCACAACTATGGTTGAATCGCCGTCCTCAGGCTCAACTATTTCCACATGGTCGCCGCAAAGCTGTTCGCCCGTATGGTTGATGCTAAGGTACCCAATGTCCGCGCAAAGGTTATTAGCTGTCTTCATTTGCTATTGACTCCTTAAGCTTGGTAAGGGCAATCTTTGTTTCGGCGGCCGTTTCGCCAAGCAGTGAGGCTATCTCCTGCACTATGCGCATCTGCTTGTCCACTACTTTGTCCGCTGTTTCTATGGTTTGGCGGCTCAGCTCTTCCTTGCTCTTGCGCTCGCTTTCCTCGTCCGTAACGTCGCGGAGAATGCCAATCATGTTGCCGGACTTTTTATCGTTTACTATCGTCAGCTCAAGGTATATGTCATACTCCGCGTAATAGTCCCGCTTGTTCACTACGCGCTTGCCGTACTGGGCGGCGTTTATGAAGTCTATGGGGTCTATAAGCCTTATCAGCGGCTCGCCCATAACGTCTGAACGGGAACGCACATGCAGCATGCGCATTGCGGCGCGGTTAAGCTGTTGTATCTCGTATGAATCGTTTACCACTATTATGCCGTTTGGCGTATTGTCCAAAATATTGTCGGCAAAGCGCTCGGACTTTTCCATAAGGTAGGGGAGACACATGTTTATTTCCGCCTTGCCCTGGTATATGGCCTCCGCCTTGTCGCGGCAGGTATTGTATCCGCAGGTGCCGCAGTTAAGCTCGTCCGCCGGGCTAACCTTGCCCATTTTGCGCAGTATCTCCATCAGCTCGGTATGGCTTGGCTTGACCTTATGCAAAAATGCGGGGCGGTATTCGTTGGTAAGCTGCGATACCTCGGGCTGCTCAACATTGAAGTCCTCCTTGCCGGCATAGCTTGAAACCGCCTGATAATCGCGCACGGAGGATGGATGTTTCCTGCGCATTATCGGCCCGCGCACGCAGCTTCCCGCGCAGGCGGACATTTCTATGAAACAATGCTCTATCCCGCCGCGGCGAATATCCTCAAGCGCGGGAATAACGTTGTCCAGCCCGTCTATCGTATAATAATCGTAGAGCGGGTTTTTGTATGTCATTGTGTTAAGTACGCCGCCGCTTGTGGGGAAAAGCCTTGCGCGGCTTTTTTCGTCGTGATCGCGCATGCTTTCAAGCACAATGCCTTTTTTTTCAAACATTGCGGCTATTTCTTCGAATGTGAGCGCGGCGTCAACGCCAACGCGCGCGGCTTCGTCCTTTTTGGAAAGGCAGGGGCCTATAAAAACGGTTTTTGCGTCGCTATGGCGGCGCTTTATGTCCATGCAGTGCGCCTGCATCGGCGTCATCACCGGCGCAAGGCATTCGGTTATTTCCGGATAATATTTTTCTATAAGCGTATTAACGGTTGGGCAGCAGGAGGTTATAACAACGCTCTGTACGCCTTCCCGGGATATGCGTTCATATTCGCGCTTAACGAACGTTGCGCCTATGGCGGTTTCTTCGGCATCAGCAAAGCCGAGCTGCTTAAGTCCCGCCCGTATGGAGGCAATGCCTATGCCGTTGAAATACGCAGTGAAGGACGGCGCGACGCTTGCATATACCGGCGCGCCGGAGCCGAGCAAAACGCTCACGATCTCCGTTTCGTCCGCTATCTGCTTTGCGTTCTGCGGGCAGACAACGTAGCACTCGCCGCACAGTATGCATTCGTCGCTTATAACGTTGGCCTGATTGCCGGAAAAGCGAATTGACTTTACCGGGCAATAGCGAATACACTTATGGCAGTTCCTGCAATTTGATTTTTTGAATGTGATGTATTCCATCGCATCTCCTTAAATGCGGCTTATGCGCCGAGCCTGGGCAGAACTTCATTATTGAAAAATGAAGCGGTGGTTTCAGGAGTTACCGAGAAACGTTGGCCGTCTATCATTACGTTTACGCCGCTTTGACATTGGCCTATGCAAAACGTGCCGGCAAGCTCAATTCTGTCCATAAGTCCTTTTTCGCTCACAAGGGCTTGAAGCTGCTCTACCACTTGGCGTGAGCCTTTTATGTGGCATGAGCTGCCTATGCAGATAGTGATCTTCATTGCTCAGTTCTCCTTCTCGAATATTCATTATTGATTTATCAGCCCGTTCAGTATGCTGCGTTCACGCTCGTTTGCGCCGCCGATGCGCGCTGCCGCGCATATTGGCACAAAGCGGAGCACCGCCCGCTCAAGCGGGGGATCGCTTGCACTGAACGTGCTGAGATATAATTGAGACAGCGCAAGCTGTTCATTATCTTCAAGCGTAAACTGAACAAAGGTATCCGCAGCGTCAAACAGGGAATTGCCGCGCGCGGCGTTCGCCCAGTTCAGTATGCAGTAGCCGCCGTTCTGATTCATTATTATGTCCTGCGGCATGAGCGCGCCGTGGCACGTGGCCTGACCGTCGGGCAGGGAATCAAGCGCTGCGCAAAGGGATATGCGCTGCTCCTTATCCTGTATGCCTTCGCATATGGCGTGTTTCAGCTTATCGGTAAGGCAGGGGAGAAGCGGTGCGTCTGCCGCGGCAATGGCGCGCTGTATCTTAACAAGCTGCGCCATATAGTCACTGACTTTAGCAGGTATGGCTTTCATAAGCTGGCTTAATGCCTTGCCTCGGGCATATTCATATCGGATAGCCCAGCCTTCCTCGGAAAGGAACACCTCCTGCACCTTCGGCACGCTCAGCTTGGCGGCTTCAAGCTGGGTTTGGTTGAAAGCTTCTTTCATAACGTCCAATTTGGTATAAGGGCGGCAGAATACCTTGATTACGGAATCCCCGTCTTTATATACGGTTTTTCCCGTGCTTACGGCTATTATCCTGTCCGCAGTTATGCTCATCGGTCGCTTGGAGGTCTCCTTATATTGGTCTAAGTAAGGCTGAACGAAAGCCGTGTTAAGGCATCTTAATCATAAAGCCTGCTTATATAATAACAGAGAAAGTGTGTTCTGTAAACAGCAACAATATGTTAAACATGATTTATGTCAATCGTTGGCCAATTTCATCGAGCGTTTTACCTTCATCAGTTCATCTATAAAGGCCTTGTCCAGTGCCGAAAGAGCATAGCTGTTCTTATAAATAAGAATATCACGGCTGCGGATGCCCTCGGCCGAATAGGTGCACTGGCAAAGGCTGCGCGCCTTGAGTGCGGCTGCGCTCATGGGGGAGGAGAGCATAAAGCCGCCTTGCACGGAAGAAAGCAGCGAAAGCGCCGCGGAGCAATCGGAAACGAATATATGCTGCGCTGTGTCGAAATCAATATCGTTCTTGCGGGCAATGCTCAGCTGCAAGGAAGGCGCATTCGCGTCCGCAACGGCTATTTCGGTATACCGGGCAAGCTCCTCGCGCGTAAGCTGTGTGCTTTTTTCAAGCGGGTGAGAGGTGGCCATGAGTATCACGGGATCAAATTCGCATATTATTTCAAAGCGGAGATCCTTTTCAACAAGCATGGTTTTGTAGCCCTGCTCCTGCGTGCGGCGGCAGCGCAGTATACCAAGGTTATAGCCCGAATCGGTAACGTTTGTTATGGTGCGGTTGGGCGTTGACTCGGCGAATATCACTTCCGCGCGAATCTTAGGGTCAAGCGTTTTGCAGAAGCTGCCGAAGGCGGATTCTATATATCCAGCACCGGGTGCGGAAAGCGAAAACTGCGGTATCTTTTCAACCCCACTTTTGTACATTGCTTCCATCGCATCCACCTGCGAAAGTATCTTGCGTGCGTAGCCCAAAAACTCCTCGCCCTGCGGGGTGGGGAATATGCCTTTTGGCGTGCGGCGGAATATGGTTATGCCAAGCCCACTTTCAAGCTCCTTTATGGCGCGGCTCAAATTAGGCTGCGCGGTAAACAGCACCTCCGCCGCCTTGGTCATGGAATTGGTCTCCGCCACTATAACGGCGTATTTAAGGTGCAAAAGATTCATTGCTGCGGCCTCCTTTATGCATTGGCGCTTTCTCCCAGGTGGCGCGAAAGTATGGCCAGGGAGGAAGCAAGGTTCTCGTTTTCTATCAGCACGCCTTCCGGTTTTTTCAGTATTGCCGGGGCAAAGTTCCATATGGCTTTTATGCCTGAGGATACAAGCTTATCGCATATGGTCTGCGCATAGGCGACCGGCACGGCAATTATGCCAAGGCTTGCGTTTTCAACTTTGCATACGCGCTCAAGCTCGCTTACGGAATATATCGGCTTTCCGTTTATGTATGAGCCCATAAGGCGCGAATCCGTATCGAACGCGGCAACTATCTTCAGCCCGTAATCGGCGAAGCCGGAATAGGACAGCAACGCCTTGCCAATGTTGCCCACGCCAACGAGCACGGCCTTGGTATCGCTTTTGCAGCAAAGGCAATCCCGTATCTGGGCAATGAGTTCTTCCACAACGTAGCCGGTTCTGGGCCGCCCTGTGCCGCTGACAACGCCAAGGTCTTTCCTGACCTGAACGTCGTTTATGCCGAAATACGCGGCTATTGCCGTTGCGGATATGTTTTTGCGCTCTTCCCTTATGGAGGTAAGATAATGAAGGTACACAGGCAGCCGCCTGAGGGTGGGGAGCGATATTTCTCGTGCTTGCATCGTTTTCCTCACTTACGTTTTAATGCAGGGAGTATTCTAACATATAGCTGCCAATAAATCAAATTTTATCGATAAAATGAAGCATAAAAGACTGCAGGCGTTTATTGAAAAAGCAGGAATAAATAAGCAAAATCCTCCGCACAGCCTAATCTATACGCAGGATTTTGCTGTTGATATTCGGTTAGACGCTGCCTAAAATATGTTTTTTCATTCAGCCGTCCTGGGCTTGGGTGCATTGGCGATCAGCTTTTTACGCGCTATCATGTAATATATGGCGAAGGCTATGGCTGTAAGCACCCATGAGATCGGGTAACTGAGGGACACGGTAAACATGCTGTTATGCAGGGGCACGACCGTGTATATCCATGCAACGCGGAATACGCATATGCCCGTGGCGGTGATGATGGTTGGGATGAGCGTATCGCCCATGCCGCGCAGCGCGCCGCTTATTATCTCTATCGGCACAAACATCCAATAGAACGGCGCAAAGTACCATAATAGCTGCATTGACATTGCAAGCACAGTATCGTCGCTTGTAAACAGACCGAACAGCGGCCAGCCGAAAAGCAGCAGCGCCCCGCCGAACACTATCGATATGCATAGGCCTATCAATAGGCTCAGCTTAAGGCTCTTTTGAATCCTGTCCAACCTGCCCGCGCCGTAGTTCTGGCCAACGAACGTCATGCTGGCTATGCCGAGCGCGCCGAGTATCATCCAGTTTATGCCGTCCACTTTGCCAAGCACTACCCAGGATGCCACCGTGTCCGTGCCGAAGCGGTTTACGGATGCCTGAATCAGCATATTTGAAAGGGAGTACATTATGGACTGGAAGCCGGCAGGCAGGCCTATGCGTATTGTGCGGGAAAGTATGTCCCCCTCAAAGCGCATCTGCCTGAAGCGGAAACGGTATTCCATGCTTTCCGCGGAAAGCGACATGACCACCATAACGGCGCTTATGGCCTGGGCCAGTATGCTGGCTATGGCAACGCCGGCAATGCCCATCTTGAACACGAGCACGAACACAAGGTCCAGCACAACGTTTGAAAGGCATGCCACTATAAGGAAATACAGCGGGCGTTTTGAATCGCCCATTGCGCGCAGAATGGCGGAGCCGACGTTATATACCATGTTGGGCACCATGCCCATGAACATTATCCTGAGATACAGCGCAGAACCGGCAATGGTGTCCTCAGGCGTGTCCATAAGCCGGAGCATGAATTCAGTACCGACAAGGCCAAGCACCATTATGAACGCGCCGCCGACCAAAGCAAACAGCATAGCCGTATGAAGTGCGCGATTCACGCCGTCGCGATCGTTTGCACCAAAATATTGGGATATTATTACTGTTGCGCCGCTTGATACGCCGGTGAAGAAGCCTATCAAAAGATTGAGTATGTTCGATGCGCTGCCGCCAACCGCCGCCAGCGCATCCGTGCCGACGAATTTGCCAACAACGATTGCGTCCACGGTGTTATAAAGCTGCTGAAACAGCGAACCTAACATTATCGGGAAGAAGAAAAGCAGCAACTGCTTCCAGATAACGCCCGTGACCATGCTGTTCTCGGATCGTATAGTGCGTTCCATATTCTCTCCTATATAAATAAAAATTTTATAGCCTAATAAACGGGCCTACCCCTGCGCGGCGCAGGATCAAGCCCATTTAGCTGAATATAACGCATAATTCAATTAAAGTCAAGGCATTTGGTGGCTATATCATGTCTATTGCGCGGAACTTTTTTTCCAGTGCAAATTCGGCAAAGCTGTTCACGGCCTGCTTAAGCTCCGCACGCTGCTTTTCTGGCAAAACCACGCGATTAATTTCGCTATCTTTCATTATAAGCATCCTTCGCATGGCTTCAAGAGAAAGCGGGCTTATGTCCTGCGCTGATACGGCCCGCGCGCAGCTATCGCAAAGGGCCCCGCCGAAACGCGCGCTGAACGCCGCGCTGCTCTGGCGGCGAAGATCCTTTGAACAAAGCGCACATTCGGTTATGCTTGGCCTGTATCCAAGCGCCATAAGGCACTTGAGCGCAAAGCATATCGCCATGTCCGTTGGGTTCACTTCTGCATATGCAGTATACGCAAGGGCATAGCGGAGCAGCGTGAAAAGCGGCCTGTTTGCCGTTTCCTCGGCGCCTGCGTTCACAATTGAAAGCATATAGCTTGCTGCGGCAAAGCGGTCTATATCCTCCCTGAGCGGATAATAGTGCTCGGATATTTCGGCGCTGTCCAGCGTAAGCTTATCCTTTGCGCTGAACAGCACAAATTCGCCGGAAACGAACAGCTCGCTTGCACCCATAAGCGGGCTTTTTGCCCGGCGGCACCCACGCGCGGCGCAGGAAACAAGCCCCTGCTCGTATGTGAACAGGGTAAGCATACGGTCGTTATCCTTGTAATCCGCATAGCGCGTAACTATGCCGTTCAGCTTTATGCTTGGCATGCATGCCTCCGGGTGCGGCTACGAAATAGCTACTCTTGTGTTATTATACGATAAGGCATATATCAAAAACAATATACATAAAATTAAAATATACCTTGACAGGCGAGGTATAGCAAAGTATACTGTATCCCGCAACGGCGAGGTAAGGAGGCGAACGCATTGTCCATTGCATCGGATATAATTCGGGGCCATACGGATGCTATCATACTTGCGCGGCTCAGCGCGGGTGACAGCTACGGGTACGAGATAAATAAGGCCATTTTGCGCAAAACCAACGGCAGGTACGAGCTGAAGGAGGCTACGCTGTATACGGCGTTCAAGCGGCTGGAGGAATCCGGCAGCATAACGTCTTACTGGGGGAACGAGGCCACGGGCGCGCGCAGGCGGTATTACGCCATAACGGAACAGGGCAGGAAGAACTACGAGGCGCTGCTTGAGGAATGGAAGGACGCACGCGCCATGATAGACGAATTGACGAATAAGGAAGGGTATTAAAACTATGGAAAACGTAAACGAGTACAGGATAAGGCAGCATATTGAGCGGCTGTTCGCTACAGCGCCTACCACGGCGCAGGCGTATAACATGCGCGAAGAAATGATAATGAACACGATAGAGCGCTACCATGACGGCATAGCTAAGGGCTATACACCGGATCAGGCGTACGCCACGGCAATAGGCGGAATAGGCGACGTGAGCGAGCTTATAAAAAGCCTTGGCGGCGGAGAGCAGAGCGCGCAGAACACGGCTCAGCAGCCTGTTCAACCCGTTCAGCAGCCGCAGAAAAAGAGCAACGTTGGCAAAGTAATAGCAATAATTGCGGCTGTACTCTGCGGTACGGTGCTGCTGATCACGATAGCCGGCTGCATTGCCGGCGTAAGCATAATGAAGAGCATAACCGGCAGAGACGGCTTCATATCCAGCATAGTTGGCAATGCCATGGAAAACGGCGTGGAGTACAGTTTTGGCGATGACGATACGGGCTTCAACAACGCATACACCGGCTCCAATTCGTATTCCGTACCGGCGGACGGCATAGATAAGATCCGCGTGGAATGGATAAACGGCCTTGTCAGGGTGCAGCCTTATGAAGGAACGGACATAAAACTGGACGAGATGAGCAACGTTGATATAAGCGAAGAATACGCCCTGCGCTATAAAATAGCCGATGGCAAGCTTACGGTGCGTTTCTGCAAAAAGCATACATGGTACGGCGTAGATACGTCCATGCTTAACATAAACGAAATAATAAAGCCGAAGGAGCTTGTTGTAAGCGTGCCGCGGGCCATGCTGGAGTCAGGTGAGATGGATATACAGCTTGACGGCGTATCCAATGATGCGTATATTTCAAGCGCCAGGCTTGGTGAGTTGGACGCAAACAGCATATCGGGTGATATAGATATTGAGAACATTACCGCAAAGGAAATGGAGCTGGACACCGTATCCGGACTTATCAATGCAAACGACTGCGCGGCTGACACGATAAAGGTTGTGTCTATATCTGGAGAGATGACCATAGACGGCGGCTATGGCAATGCCAAACTTAATTCTACCTCCGGTGGAGTATGGTTCACGGACGAAAGCGACGGAATAAAGGAGCTTAAAATCGGCACGGTTTCCGGCGATGTCACAATGCAGCTACCACAAGGTGCCGGATTTAATATGATGGTATCGACCGTATCGGGCGATGTGAGCAGCGTATTCGGGCTGACCAAAAACGGTTCAAACTATGTTTATGGCGATGCATCTGCGGACTTTGACATAGATACCGTTTCCGGCGATATAACGATTCAGGAGAGGTAAAACTCGCACACCGCACCGCTATTTTCCTGCGAATGAAATTTAGGTGTTGCATTAAGCGCGGATTTGTTGTAGAATATATCTTGTGCCGGGGATGTAGCCCAGCTGGTTAGAGCGCTTCGCTCACATCGAAGAGGTCGGGGGTTCGAGCCCCTCCATCCCCACCAAACAGAAAAGCCTATGCATAGCATGGGCTTTTTCCTATTGCTCCTTCTGTATACATTGGGATAAAATGATTCATATAGATTTGAATTTAGGAGACGTGTACCTTATGGCAGACTTCAGCATAAACGAAATGCAGGAAATGCAGAGGGCTTTACAGGATAAATACAAGCATAAATGGGAGCCTATATGCCCAGAAGTGGGGCAGAATAAACTGCTGTGGATGGTTGGTGAAATAGGCGAAGTGATAGACATAGTAAAAAAGCATGGCGGGGCAAACGCAGCGGCAACGGAAGAACTGAGAAAAGATCTGGTTGAGGAAATGGCGGATGTTCTGATGTATTATAATGACGTTATGTTATGCTATGGCATCGGCGCTGAAGAGCTGAAACAAGCATATACAGAAAAGTTTGAGAAAAATATGAAACGCTGGTAAACGGTTCCAATAAACCCATACAACAAAAAAGCACTTCAGATGAAGTGCTTTTTGCTTATGTCTTGTATTACTTTATCTTTACTCCATATATCTTCTGGCCGCGGGTGCCGACCACCACGGTGTTTTCAAACACGGCTGGGGAGGCTTCTACATTCGAACCGAGCGAGAATTCATAAAGTATGGTTCCGGTCTGCCCGTCAACAAGGTGCATATAGCCGGAGGAGTTGCACTGTATTATGTATCCGTTGCCATTCTGGTCATATACCACAACGGGACTGGACCACGGATAACCCGCGAAGTTGCATTCCCACACAACGTGACCGTCGGCCTTAGAGAAGGCGACAAGCTTGCCGCGGTGGCCGTCCGTCATGGCTACGGGAGCGAATACAAGCTCGCTCAGGCTGCCCTTGCCTATTGCGAAGGAACCCTGTACGCCGCCGGATACGCCGGATACGGTCTGGCAGGAATAATCCGTGTTCTTCCAAACTATGCGGCCCGTTTCGGCATCCAGCTTCCATATGGGTATGGACGCCTTTGCATTCGTATCCGCGCGCCAGCCGCCATGGAAGGAGGTGGAGCAGTATATGTAAGGATGCCCGTTTTCAAGCTCCAGCACGGCTGTGCAGTTTGTGTCGTCCAGCACGTCCTGAACCCACACCAGTTCAAGTGTATTCAGGTTTATGCACATCATGTGGCCGCCGTTATCGCTTACGATAAGGTGTCCGCGCCAGATTATCGCGCTGTCCTCCATGCCGAACCACCAGCCCTTTGAACCGTCCACCGTAGCGGTGCTGTTGTTGCGCGAGCCCTTATAGCGCCACTTTACCACTTCGGGAGCTACGGATATCGTGCCGGCGTTTACATCATAATTGGTGTTAAGCTTTATCATGTACAGTATGCCGTTTTCGCCGGGGTAAATGAGAGTATCGGTCTCGGCGTCAACAAGGGCGGAGCTGTCGAAATACGAAAGCTTACCCCTCAGGCTGAAGCTATCCTTGCTTCCGAATTCATACAGTACCTTGCCGTCTATAAGGCTGATTATAGATGCATGGGAGGAACCCTCGCCATCATCCTTACTGTCGTCGCCGGAGCCGAGATACATCAGCGGATAGCCGCGCGGATCGAGCGCACCCGCACCCTTGAAGGGATAGCGGCCCATGTTGATGGGGTCGCGCGTGCGTTCGCCGGTGTCAAGGTCAAGGAAGTAAATATGCCCGTCCATAGTGGCATATATTACTTCAACAAGATCGGTCTTATTCTTGGCGGAATCGTAAAGGTTCATTATGCGCTTGGTTTCTTCTGGCCAGCGGACGATGAGCGGCTGTCCCGTCCAGCCGGAGCCTGTCCATGCGCCGGAACCGTATACCTTTGGCACGCTGCCGGTGTTCACTATCCATGCGTTGGCATCGTCCAGCGTTTTTTCAACTATTGTAGCAGTGCCGTAGGCGGGATTGTCGCGGAAATTGTTGCCGCGGAAGGTGATAATACCCTCAAGCTGGGTATAATTCCTGCTCTCGCCAAAGTCTATGGTCTGCTCCCGCTGATAGCTTGAAACTATCTCGCCATTGACCTCTATGGCTGTTTCCATGCCGAAATCGCTCGGCCGCGTGCCCTCTATTGCATACGGACTGAACTCCGGCAGGGGAGTGGGGGTAGGCTCGGGCGTTTCGGTGGGCTCGGGTTCGGGCGTTTCGGTAGGCTCGGGCGTTTTGCTGAATATGGAATCGATCAGTCCGGGCTTTTGCGTTTCGCCGGGAACTACATTGTCGTTATCGCTTCCCGAATTGCTCAGCACAAGTATGCCAAGCGTGAGCGCGATTATGAACAATACCAGTATTATCACGAACTTTGCCGTGATTCTGCGCCTTCTGCGGCGGCGTGTTTTCATGCGTAAACAATACCTTTCTGCTTATTTATATAAAGTATTCTTTCCAGTATTATACTCCGCAACACGCTTATCATCAAGCCTGAGCAATTTTACCAATCTGTAAACATTTGCTTTCGCGCGGCAGGACACAATTAATCCAAAATGTAACACAATATTGATACGCGCTGCGCGTTTATTGTACATAATCTGTCGGTATAATAAGGCCATAAAAAGAAAACGACCACGAGTTTCCGCGGGAACGGGAACGAAAGGAGGAAATAATATGGAAAACAACTGGAAATGGTATGAACAGCAAAACCCGCAGCAGAACGCCCAGCAGAGCGAACAGCCGCAGCAGAGCCAGCCGAACTACGGCCAATATAATTACAGCACTAATGCAAACCCGGGCTACAATGCCTACGGCGCGGGCAACGGCGGCAGCGGAAACGGCAGCAAACCGAAAAAGTTTGTTACGATGACACAGATGATAGTTACCGTGATAGTGGCGGCGCTGCTGTTCACTGGTGCCGGACTGGCAATAGGCCGCGGCATAAGCGCGAATAATGAGCCTACCAATCAGGAGATGCTTAACAACGCAACCACAGCGCCCGAGCATAACAACACGGCAAATACCCCTACCGTAACGCAGGATCCTGCTACGCAGCCCAGCAGCGGCATTAAGACGAATGACAGCCGCGCCGAGGGCGACGGCAGCACGAGCGTTGTGCAGAGCAGCATGAGCAGCGTTGTGAGCATAGATATAGAGGCCGAGGTCTCCACCGGACGTTACTGGTATTCCAATGGCGAAACGGAAAGCGAAACGGTCGGCAGCGGCAGCGGAGTGATACTCACGTCCGATGGCTACATCGTTACCAATAACCACGTTGTGTCCGGCGCGGATAAGATAAAGGTCTATCTGCAGGACGGCACGGAATACGAAGCGCAGCTTATCGGCGCGGACAGCTATACTGATCTTGCCGTGATAAAGATAGATGCCGAGAATCTTCCTGCCGCAACGGTAGGCTCCAGCAGCACACTTATGGTGGGCGATACGATATACGCAATAGGCAATCCGCTTGGCGTGCTTGCCACAAGCGTATCCAAGGGCATTGTGAGCGGCCTTGACAGGGAAGTTACAATTGACGGTCAGCAGATGACGCTTATGCAGGTGAACGCCAGCGTAAACCCCGGCAACAGCGGCGGCGGCCTGTTCAATGCGGACGGCGAACTGGTTGGCATAGTCAATTCAAAGGCCAGCGGCGAAAACGTTGAAGGCATAGGCTTCGCCATTCCTATGGACACGGCTAAGAGCGTTATAACCGACCTGATGGATCATGGCTTTGTTACCGGCAGACCGTATCTTGGCATAGTGATGCAGAACGTGGCCTTTACCACCGGCAACCGCGGGTTCTTCGGCAGCAGCTATACTACACACCCGCAGATATACTCCATCGAATCCGGCAGCGCGGCTGAAAAGGCCGGCCTGAAGGTGAACGATATCATTCTTGCATTCGGCGGAGAACAGATAACGAGCTCTTCCGAAATTTCCGCCCTGCTTTACGGATATAATGTGGGCGATACGGTAACAATAACCATACAGCGCGGCAGCGAGCAGATAGACGTTGACGTTACGCTGGGCGAAAGGCAGAGCTAATCAGTCTTTACGCCAAAACAAACTTTGGTCATGACGGGCACTCCGTTTTGACATACCCCCCATCCATAGAAGGGCGTCGCAGAAATGCGGCGCTCTTCGTTTTATGCATAAAACCGATGTATAATCCTAAAATATGCAATTTCGGCTTGACGAAGCGTCAAATATTATATAAAATATATCTATGCAATCAGTCTGCTTTTGCGGTGTATGACAACATCGGTCGATATATTCTAAAAAATTAAAGAGAGTTAGGAAGGCATTATGGAATTTGCAAGAATAGCGCAGGAGCTTCAGCCGCGCTCCATAGCGGCACGGGATTGGGTGTTTCAGGTGATACGCACGGCAATAATCCGCGGCGTTCTGCCGGGCGGCATGCCGCTTAGGCAGGACGAAATATCAACAACGCTAAACGTGAGCCATATTCCCGTAAGGGAAGCGCTAAGGCAGCTTGAGGCGCAGGGCTTGGTTCGCATATACCCCAACCGCGGCGCGGTGGTAACAAAGCTGTGCGCAAGCGAGCTTGCGAACATTATGGATACGCGCATAATGCTTGAAACCGGCACGCTTGGCGCGGCGATACCGCTGATGACGGACGAGACCATATGCAAGGCCAGGCAGTATCTTGATGAATTTAATGAAGAACAGAACATGGAGTATCTTGATTCCATCAATCTGAAGCTGCATTTTGCTTTGTATGAACCCAGCGGCAACAAGGTTGCCATAGGGCTGATAGATCAGTTCCATACCAACGTGGACAGATATCTGCACCCGTTTTATACCAAGGCGGACATGCCACGCGTGAAGAACATAGCCGAGCACCGCGCGCTAATAGACGCCTGCGAAGCAAAGGACATCGTGCTTGCCAAGGCGATACTTAGAACGCATCTTGAAAGCACTAAGCGGGCGCTGCTCAAGTCCCCGCTGCTGGCAAAGGAGTAAAACGCCTGTTGAATACTAAAAAAGAAAACGACATACTGGAAGCAACGCTTTCGATAGCCGAGAACGGATATGATGAAGCGTATCGGTTTTTGGTCGATGCGTATGAAAATGATGCCGAGAGCTTAGGTCCGCAGGCGCTGTATTTCCTTGCATGCCTGGCGGGCGGAGCCGGTATGCCCCAAAAAGCCTTGGCATGGATAAGAAAAGCCGTTGCCGATAACGGATGGTGGTATCGGCCGGAGGTGCTGGAGGACGATGACCTTGAGCTGCTTAAAGATAACGCTGAGTTTATTGCGCTTAAAGCCGTTTCCAGTGGGCGATATGTAGACGCAGCGGCTAAGACCAAAGAAGTGTTTTCGTGGGAACGGAAGAAGGCAGACAAACTGTTCCTTGCCGTCCATGGCAACACACAAAATGGACAAACGGCGCGAAATGATTGGGAAACGCTGCTTGGCGGGAACAGCCAATGGCAGATAGAAACGATACAAAGCGCGGAGCCGGACGGATACGGAACGTATCGGTGGAGCTATGACATGGTGTCATATCAGTCCGTAGTAAGGGCGCTCAAAAGAATACAAAGCGAAGGTTATGGGCAAATAGTCTGCGGCGGCTTTTCAGCGGGGTGCGATATGCTGCTGCGCACGGTGCTTTTCACGCCCGCGCGATGCGATAGGCTGATTCTGCAAAGCCCATGGATACCGCTATTGCATGAAAATGCCGGGCAGTTGATCGATGCTATCGGTCAAAAGGGAATCGCGCTGAATATATTTTGCGGTTCGGAAGATGCCGACTGCCTTCCAATGGCGGAGCAGTTATATACATTGGCCGCCCAAAATGGCCTTGGTGTGCGGTTTGATATTCAAAAAGGCAGCCGGCATCAGTTCCCATATGGTCCATCAGCATTGATGGATTTGATGCGGGGAATGTAAGAAAGATTTGATGATAAAACAGGCTTTCCGGAAAGAGAGCCTGTTTTGTTTATGCTTAATTAGTTGGGATCAGTTCCCAAACATGGGTGGAAGTTTCATTGAACAATTCGTTATATACTAAGCCGTTTGGATTTGGGCCGCGCTGCTCCACGATAAATATCTTGTTCCCGTCTGAAAATGCGCGGCAAACTATGCCAGCAAAAGAAAATCTGGAAACTACTTTTCCGCTTTTATCGAGCACAATAAGTTTCTTCTGACTTTCGTTTGTGCATAGTATAAGGTCATTTGAAAAAACAGCTATAACATAAGCGGGAATTTCAAAATTTACCTTTAATGCTTCGCCGTTGCGAAGATTGAAGAATCGTATTCCTGTTGAATCCCAGCAATTCCAAATTGCATCGCCGCATATTTGCTCGTTTTCTATATAATAATAGTTGCCAAGATATCCGGCCAATCGATATTCCTTATCCAAGTTGCTATCAATGACAACTAATTCGTTTGTGCTGCGGCAGCAGTAGATAAAGGAGTTTATCGATTCGGCATATATCAGGTGGACTGCTTCATCGTTGGCTGAAATATGATGCAAACGCAGCAGTTCGCCGGTTTCGGCGTTGATTTGCCAAATTAGTGCATCGGCATCGGGAATGCCGCGAGTTGCGGGTGAAAATAGCGTAACAACGCCATCGGAAGAACTATGTATATGATAAAGTTGCCGTGAATTGCTTAACTTGGGTTCAAAGCGCCAGCACTCGGTTCCGTCTTTTTTTATGCAGCTTACATACTCAGATCCCACAATTTGGGACCAACTACCGTCATCCTTCTGCTCTTTGACGGTTTTAGCATACAGCACAACAAGATTTCCACTCTTTGTCATCCAGACTACAGATCGACAAGCGGCTGGAAGTGGGCCGATATCCTGATAATCATCGGTATTTCCGTTGTACAATAACAGATAATCCTTACGGTTCTCATTATCCGAATAAGGGTAGGCTACAAGTCCATCTGCTCCTGGAACAAGGTATTCCTTTATATCTGTGTTGTATAACAGCGTACTGAGGCTATATCTTTGCCATTGCGGTTGCAGCAGTTCTAAAAGTTTCTGCCGGATTTTCATTTTATTAGGCCAATCTTTCCTTGGTACTTCGGATAAGCTGTACCTATTAGGTCGCTTGCGCAGCATTGCTTCCCGCAGCTTGATTGTGCGCAATGTGGAATCTCCGCGCTCAACAATGCGCGGCTGTTCGTTTTGCATATCATACAGCGCTGCGCCGATGGTTTCTTCCAACAGCTTTAATTGCTCCTCAAAACAGGTGCAATGAGAAGCATAACGCAACGCTTTGGCAGGCAAATCATCGCCGAATAAGTCGTTTAACTTTTTGCCGAATTTTATCCACGTCAAATCACTGCCGCAGGAAGCGGCTTTCCTTCCGGCGCTATATAGGTCGCAATGGAATAGCTCATCATCAAAGTATAGAAATAATAATGCTATAGCGGCATGTTCATTTGTCAACTTCTTTGCAAGCTTGCATAGCCTGTTTATATTATCGCCATCGGTTCCGCATACTGGCACAATGGTGATCCATGGCAAATTCTGTTCGCGCAGCAAATCGTTTGGCGCAAGCAGTGGTTCGATTACTGAGCGGTTTATACCATATAGGCTGAGCGTTAAGGTCGTTCCCATAGTTTTCTCCATGCGTTTTATTGCGATAGTAAAGTATTACGGCTTGAAGAGATTATAATAAAGGCTGGAATGTTTTGCAAGCTGTATAAAGAAAAGAACGGCTATTTAACAATAACCGTTCTCAGTGGTTGCGGGGGAAGGACTTGAACCTACGACCTCCGGGTTATGAGCCCGACGAGCTACCGACTGCTCTACCCCGCGACGTTATCTTTGCTGCAAAACATATATTAGCATAAGACGGCTGTGGTGTCAAGCTTTTTTGCGAATATTTTTTTGCTGCGCTGCAAACACTTGGCATTATATACGGAGGTATAGTGGATGCTTGTATTGTTTTGCAGGGTTATAATACTCTATTTTCTTGTGTTTTTTGTTATCCGGCTTACCGGTAAGCGGCAGATAAGCGAGCTGCAGCCGTTTGATCTTTGCATAACGCTGCTTATTGCGGATATGGCAAGCGTGGCTGCCACCAATACCGGCGTCCCGCTGCTGTACGGCATAGTGCCGATTGTTACGCTGTTTTTGGTGCAGCAGCTTATATCGTTCCTTTCTCTTAAAAGCGAAAGCATACGCAAGGCCGTGTGCGGTCAGCCGTTGCTGCTGATTTCGCGCGGGGTAGTGCAGGAAAAGGCGCTGAAGAGCGCGCGGTATACCATTACCGACCTTACGGAGCAGCTCAGGGTAAAGGATGTTTTTACTTTAAGCGATGTTGAATACGCCATACTTGAAACCAACGGCGAGCTCTCCGTTTTGCTGAAAGGGCCTATGCAGCAGCCGACTTATCGGGACTTTGCAATGCCGTCGCCTGATGCCGCGCCCGCGCTTATGCTCATTCAGGACGGGGCCATGCATCCGGACACGCTTGCGCGCGCAGGACGGGACGAAGCATGGCTCAATAAACAGCTTGCCAAGGTCGGCTGCGGCGATGTGCGCTCGGTGTTCTTCACATTTCTTGCATCTGATGGCGTGCTGCACGTACAGCTTCGCTCCGAAGCCGGTGGCAGGCATTATTTTATAGACACCAATGCAAAGGGGGACGGCAAGTGAGATACAGAATATTTACATGGGCGGACATAACGGCATGCATAATAGTGATAGCGGTGCTGCTTTTCGTATTTATATATCCGTATTGCTTGAGCAGGGATTATTATGAACTGTTTTATGATAAGCAGCAGCGCGTGCTTGAATGTACCCGCGAAGAAAATTGGGGAGAGGCACAAAAGCTGATGGAAGCCATGGCGGCGGACTTTTATGTCAAGCGGGACTCGATGCGCTTTTTTTACGACCATGAGGACATAGATGAAATAGAAGGGTATATACTTTCCGCGCAGGAGTTGATACTGCGCGAGGAAAGCGAACAGTCCGCATCCGAACTTATGCACGCGCTTATAGTTGCCGATTTCCTTAGGGGAATACAAAGCTTCGATATGCCGAATTTGTTTTGAAGAGAGAAGCGGCTTATGAATCAAGCCGCTTCTTTTAATTTTATTATGCTTCCGCCATTTCCGTTTTCTTTACCTTCTTTTCGGTATATACGAAATAGATAAGGCAAAGGGCTATTTGTATCACTGTGGAGGCAGGAGTGGCAAGGCCGATATAGAACAGCGATATGCCCGGTATGCGACTCATGAAATACGAAAACGGTATGCGCACAAGGAATGCGCCCGCTATACCCTGCACCATTGTGAACGTGGTGCGGCCGCAGCCGCTGTAATATCCGCAGAAGCAGAAAAGGAACGCAGTAAGTATGCAGTCTATGCTGTATGCCTTAAGATAGTCGCTCGCCATTCGGATAACCTCTTGGTCGTTTGAGAATATCCCTGCCAAAGCTTCGCCGTGGAAAAACGAAAGGTAGCCCATTACCGCGCCCGCGGCAAGGCTTGTAAGTATGCCGTATTTCAGCGCAAGCTTAGCCCTGTCGCTCCGCTTTGCGCCTATGTTCTGCGCCACGAATGCGGATAGGGACTGCATGTATGCCGAGGCCACCAGCATAAGGAAGCCGCATATTTTTTCCGCCACGCCAACGCCTGCACTTTGCGTAAGACCAAGGGAATTGACTATTGCGAATATAACAAGGAAGGAAAGGCTCACCAGCAGCTCCTGCAGCGCTACCGGCGCGCCTAACTTGAACAGCTGCAGCGCTATGTCCTTATCTATGCGAATATCCGCACGGGAAAATGCAAACGGCATCGCCCTGCGCGATATTATTATAAGCGAAAGCACAACGCTTACCGCCTGCGCAAGCACGGTTGCGTATGCCGCGCCGTCCGCGCCCATTTTGAATACCGCTACAAGCAGCAGATCGCCGAATATATTGACAACGCATGCTATCGCAACGGTTATCAGCGGCATCTTTGAATCCCCCATGCCGCGGAATATGCTGCCGAGAAGGTTGAAAGCTATTATGAATATAGTTCCTGCCGAGCATATGCGCACATATGAAACGGTTTGGCTGAACGCTTCCTCCGGCGCCTGCATAAGGGCGGATATTTCGGGGGTGAATGCAACGAATACAACCGTGCATACAGCCGCGATTATTGCAAAAAGCGCAATGCCCGTGCCTATTACCTTACCGCCGAGTTCGCTTTTGCCTTCGCCTATTTTTTGACCGAGCAGTATGGTTATGCCTATTGAAAAGCTTGTAAGTACGAACGTAAGGCTCTGCATTATCTGGCTGCCTGTGGCAACGCCCGAAACATCGGCCGTGGTTGCGAATTTGCCAACCACCAGCAAATCCACCGCGCCGTACATGGCCTGCAAAAACAGCGCCAGAAATACGGGATATGCAAATCTAAGCAGCGGGCCTAAAATTTTGCCCTTCGTAAAGTTGTGCAGTGATTCCATTGATATATCCTCATTTGTTAAGCAGCCGCGCTATTGCCGTGCGCTTCACCTTCATTGCGCCTTTTGGGCAGAACTCCTGGCAGCAGAAGCAGCGTATGCATTTTTTGCGGTCTATATTCGGCAGCTTATTCTTCATTGTTATGGCCTTGGCGGGGCAAAGCTTTGCGCATAGGCCGCAGCCTATGCATTCGCTCTTCACGGCGGCTGGCTTGGAGGCCATAACCATCTTCATAAATGCCCGCGTAACGCCGCGCGTGTTTTTTACGGACGTTATGTCGTGCCGGGGGGTAAGCTCGCAATCCTTTATTATGAATGCATCCGCGCTGCCGTAAAGCGATACTTTATCAAGAGAGTCGCGGCTCAGCCCGCGTTCTATCGCCGCGGCTATTGTAGGCACGTCCATCGGCTCGATGCCTATAAGCCTTGCCCCTACAAGGTCTGCATCGTATGCCGTGTGCGCGGCTATAAGCGCGCCGCATTCGCGCGGGCGGCCCGCCGTTGGGCCGTTGCCGTCCATTGCCGTTACCGCGTCTATCAGCGCAAGGATGGGGTGGTTATATTCGTATATGTCCACCAGCATATTTGAAAAGTCCGCGTGATTCGGGAAGCGGTAGTGGTATTCAAGCTTTACCGTACCTGGAATGGTACCGTAAAGGTTCTTTACCGCACCCGTCATGCCCATCATGCCGTGGGTTTTAAGCTTGGCGAACGTTATAAGCACGTCCACATCATCGAGCCAGCCCGTATAGTGAAAGCTTTTGAGCACCTTAGCGTCCGCAAAATGCCCTTCCTTTGAAGAAAAATCATCGTTCAGCTTGGCGCCTGCTTCGGCTGCAAGCGTCATGCCCGTTGCGGAATAGGAATGGTTCAGCGCCGCGGCAGTATATATCCCGCCCGGGCTTTCGCCTATCGTTACCTGCGCGCCGCGTTCAATAAGCATTTTTGTAAGCTCCGCTACCATTACCGGATGCGTACACACGGCAAACTCAGGCGTTTTGGCAGCGGCAAGGTTTGGCTTTATACCAACCTTCATGCCACTCCTTACCCAGTCAAGCCCGCCTATTGCATAAAGCGCTTCTGTCAGGGCTGCGCGCACATGCGCCGCGTTGTAATCCGGGCAGGGTACTATTGCCGCATCGTAAACGGTGTTGCTCATTTATAATGTGTCCCTTTCTTATAAGTAAGGCGGGGAAGACCCCGCCGTGTATTTTGCTTTGAAAAAGTATCAGTTGCTCTTTGCCGCCTGCTTCATACGCATTTCCTTAGAAAGTATGCGCTTGCGCATGCGAATATTCTTGGGCGTAACCTCTACCAGCTCGTCATCCGCAATGAATTCAAGGCATTGTTCAAGCGACAGTATGGTGGGCGGGGTAAGGCGCAGCGCTTCGTCGCTGCCGGCGGCGCGCATGTTGGTAACGTGCTTCTTTTTGCATACGTTCACAACAATGTCGTCCCCGCGGGAGCATTCGCCCACAACCTCGCCTTCGTATACCGGCACGCCGGGGCCAACGAACAAGCGGCCGCGGTCCTGAGTATTGAAAAGGCCGTAGCTGTTGGTTTCGCCGGTTTCGCTGCAAACAAGGCTGCCGCGTTCGCGCTCCTCAATATCTCCCTTATAAAGCTCGTAGCCGTGGAATATATGGCTCATAACGCCGTTGCCGCGCGTATCGGTAAGCAGTTCGCTGCGGTATCCCATAAGGCTGCGGGCAGGTATGTTGAAAAGGAGCCTTGTGCTGCCTTCGTTTTCGGTATGCATATCAACAAGTTCCGCCTTGCGCGAACCAAGCTTCTCCATAACGCTGCCGACGTATTCGCTCGGCACGTCAACGGTCAGCTCCTCGATAGGCTCAAGCGTGTGTCCCTGCTCGTCCTGCTTCAGTATTACCTTGGGGCGGGATACTGCAAATTCATAATCCTGCCTGCGCATCTGCTCTATCAGTATGGAAAGGTGCAGCTCGCCGCGGCCGGATACCTTGAACGTATCAGTCGTGCCGGTTTCCTCAACGCGCATGGAAACATTGGTTTCAACTTCTTTCATCAGCCTGTCGCGCAGGTTGCGGCTGGTAACGTATTTGCCCTCCTTGCCTGCAAAGGGGCTATCGTTTACCATGAACATCATGGATACGGTGGGTTCATCTATATGCACGAAAGGCATCGGCTCAACGCATTCGGGCGCGCAGGCGGTCTCGCCTATAGAAAGATCCGCAATGCCCGCAACGGCTACTATATCGCCCGCATAAGCTTCCTCAACCTCAACGCGCTTCAATCCTTCGTAGCGGTAAAGCCTGCTAAGCTTAACCGTGCGCACGGCGTTTGCCGTACCTCCGCACATGGTGACCATCTGGTTGCGGCGGGCAATGCCGCGCTCCATGCGGCCTATGCCTATGCGGCCCACATAGTCGTCGTAATCGATGGTGGAAAACAATATCTGCAGCGGGGCTTCCGTGTCGCACGCGGGGGCGGGAATGGCGTTTATTATCGTATCGAACACGGCCTGCATGTCCGTGCCGAGTTCGTCCGGCTCCATGCCGGCTATGCCTTCCTTGGCGCTTGCATAAACAACGGGGAAGTCAAGCTGCTCCGCCGTTGCGCCAAGCTCCATGAACAGCTCCAGCGTCTCGTCCACAACCTCCATCGGCCTTGCGCCGGGGCGGTCTATCTTGTTTACAACAACAACGGGAACCTTGTTCAGCTCCAGCGCCTTCCTCAGCACGAAGCGGGTCTGCGGCATACAGCCTTCAAATGCGTCAACCAGCAGCAGCACGCCGTCAACCATTTGCAGTATGCGCTCAACCTCTCCGCCGAAGTCCGCATGGCCCGGCGTATCTATTATGTTTATTCTGTAATCCTTATACTTTATCGCTGTATTCTTGCTGAGTATGGTTATGCCGCGCTCCCGCTCCAGGTCGCCGGAGTCCATCACGCGCTCCTGCACCTGCTCGTTCGCCCTGAATACGCCGCTTTGACGCAGCAGGCAGTCCACCAGCGTGGTCTTGCCGTGGTCAACGTGGGCAATTATGGCAACGTTACGGATATTTTCCTTCTGCATATATTCTAAGCACTCCTTCCGGTTAAAACCGTTTCAAAAACCGCTATATTATACACCATGCGCATGTTACGGCGCAACGTTTTTTCATATGTTTTTGCCGCTTTTTGCTATGCGTACCGCGCTGCGCGTTGCCACGACCATAAGTATTATGGATGCAAGCACTATATACAGGGCTGTGCTTTCCGTGAATATATGCTCCATTACATAGCCGCCCATAAGGTTGAAGCATATGTGCACCGCAATGCCCGCAAAAAGCGAACCCGTGCTTTCAACTATCGCCGCCAGCACAAGCCCCATAACGAACGCATATGCAACCCATAATATCTGCCCATGCAGCGCGCCGAAAACAGCCGCCTGCAATATTGCCGCAGCCCATGCGGGCATGGCGCGCTTGAGCCGCGTGTATACAAGCCCGCGGAATACGGTCTCCTCGGCTATGGGTGCGAATATAACGGTGGAGAGCATTGGTATGAGCCCCGCGGAATCTATCATGGAGGCGCTCTGGTTATATTCCTCCCAAACTTCTTCACTTATCGGCAGAATGCCCAAAGCAAAAGTTATCAGCACCGCGAAGCACATGCCCATTATGCTCAGCGGCACATATGTAAGCGCGGGAATGGGGGAGGCGTTTATTTCGCTGAGCAGATTCTTTTTGCGCAGCGCAAAAAACGCGAACAGTACGCCAACCGTGCATATATTTGAAACAAGCGTAATAAGCGTTGCATTGGTGGTAACGCCGTCGTAAAGCACCGTCATTAGCGTATTATTATAATCTAAGCCGCCGTTAAGGGTCAGTTGTTCAACGGCGTAGCCAATGCCCATTGCAAGCGTAACGACAAAACTTGCAATAAGCTGCATCGCCGCGAACAGCAGCGTGTAGCATATGGCCTTGCCAAGGGCAATAAAAACGTTCTTCATGGCGCAAAGCTCCGTTTAAATGAAAGTATTATAAATTATTATAGCATAATTTGGTGCGTCATGCAAAAAAAGCGTATACATTCTGGCATATATAATGTATTATATATATGTAAAGATATTGCCAAGAAACGGCATATTCATTTTATTGATTGGAGAAATAGATGGAAAATAAAACGCCGCACGAAGAACCGAACCATCCTAAACATGGGGTAATAATGGACATGAAGAACATATTGGCCATTTTGGCAGTTATATGCTTTACGGGTTCAATATTCATTGACGACAGGCAGTTTTTGTTTAAAGCCGTGGCATACGGCGTGGGCGCGCTTGCATATCTTGGGGAACTTATGGCAATGACGCACATGTTCAAAAAACGTGTAGACGGCCGCGAACTGCTCATGCCTATTCTTTTCGGCGTTATGTACATTATGCTCGGCTTCAGCTACGCAATAGAGCATTATCATCTCTTTGGTTGATCCTGCTGTGTTCTTCGCAGCATATGTGACAATACTGTAAACAATAAATATATAGAAAAGAATGTCGTTTTCTGGTATATTATAGTCAGGCTTTGTACCCACGGAAGGGGGAGTAAAATTGGCTAACAACATTACGCCGGAAATGATAGCGCTGCTCAACAGCGGCAATAAGGCCGAACTGAGGGCATTTCTTAAGCTATACACGCGCCCGGTATACGAAAGGGCGCTGGCAATAACAAAAAGCGAGGAGGACGCCATCCGCGTTACCAGAAGGGTAACGAGCGAGGTATCTGTGCTTGCGCTGAGGGGAAAGCTTGAAGAGGACATAGACGCGCAGCTCATGGCGCTGACTGACGCATGCTGCAGCGAGGACATGTTCTTCGCAAGGCTTGTTGAAGATACGCTTAGGGATTATCCGGAGGAGAAAAACGAGCAGCCCACGCTTTTCGGCAAGGCCGTAAAGCCGAACTGGCCCGCGAAGCAGCCAAGCGTTGTGGAGCGCGGCAGCGCAGCAATAACGGCATCAGCACCGAAGTCCAAAACGGATGGCGAACCGGTCACTGCCGCGGCAAGCGCATATACTGCACCCGCAGCAGAAAGCAGCACGCCAAGGCTTTTTGACGAGGATTTATCGCTGGACTGGGAGAATGAGGACGATATAGAGCCGGAGGATGAGGCGGACAGCAAGCCCAGCGTGCTGATAGTGCTGCTGATATTCCTGCTGGCAATCGTTACGCTTGCGCTGGTGTGGGTGCTGGTGGTCAAGCTTATGTATCTTGGCATATTGCCAAAGGCGGACTTTGGCTTTGCGGAGTGGTTCAACGCGCATCTGTTCAGGCTGTATTAGGCCGCGCGGAAGAGCCGTATACAAACATTATTATGAAACGGAGGTAATGCAGATGGACTTTATGAGCGCATATCTTGCGGGCTGGAGCGTGTTCTCACTTATGTGTCTTATAATAGGGCTTGGGCTTATGATAGCGGAGATGTTCACGCCGGGGCTTGGCCTTATGGGCATGTTTGGCATAATTGCGCTTATCGCGGCGATCGTGCTCAGCGCGCATTCGCTGCTGGATGCAATATTCACACTCGCCATAATATTCGTGGTGCTGTTCATTGCGGGCTTTATCGTATACCGTTCTTTTACAAAAGGCCGGTTGGCAAATTCAAGCATTGTGCTTAGTGATCGCATAGATTCTGCGTCAACATCGCTTGATGATGCGGAGATACAGGGCATAGTCGGCAAAGAAGGCATTACTACCACGGCGCTAAGGCCAAGCGGCAATGCCGAAATAGACGGCAAGCGGTACGACGTTGTTACGAGCGGCGAATTTGTACCAAAGGATACCCGCATAACAGTGGAACGCATAGACGGGCTGAAAATACTGGTCAAAAGGGCGGAGGATGCAAAGGAATAAAATGAAGGTATGCAAAAAATGCGGCACGCTCTATAACGAAAAAGAAGGGCCGTGCCCCAAGTGCTATACGGAGGATCTGCTTATAAGCGGGGAAGCCGCCAAGCACGAAATAGATACGGATATGACCCCGGAAGAGACCGAAAAGGCGCGCAAAAAATCATGGATACAGATATTGATAGGCATGCCGCTTTTCATAGGGTTCATATATATTATATTTCTTTTAATACGGCTTATGAAATAAGCCTATAATAAACAAAAACACAGGAGGAAATCAAAATGCCGGAATTTGTAATCACGATCATAATCGTTATAGCGGGAATTATTTTCCTGTCTATATTCTTCAGCTTTGTGCCGGTGGGCCTGTTCATAAGCGCCCGCGCAAGCGGCGTTAAGGTTGGCATAGGCCAGCTTGCGGCCATGCGCATCCGTAAGGTCACGCCCAGCCGCATAATCAACCCAATGATAAAGGCCACCAAGGCGGGCATGGACGTTCCGCTGAATAAGCTTGAAGCGCACTACCTTGCCGGCGGCAACGTGGATAGGGTTGTAAACGCACTGATAGCCGCCCAGCGCGCGGGCATACCGCTGGACTTTGAGCGTGCCTGCGCAATTGACCTTGCCGGACGCGACGTGCTAAACGCCGTGCAGATGAGCGTTAACCCCAAGGTTATAGAAACCCCCGTAATAGCCGCCATAGCTAAGGACGGCATAGAGCTGCGTGCAAAGGCGCGCGTTACCGTGCGCGCCAATATAGACAGGCTTGTCGGCGGCGCGGGAGAGGAAACCATAATCGCCCGTATCGGCGAAGGTATAGTTACCACCGTAGGCTCTTCCACCAGCCATAAGGACGTGCTTGAAAATCCGGACCTTATATCCCAAACCGTGCTGAATAAGGGCCTTGACGCGGGCACCGCCTTCGAAATACTGTCCATAGACATTGCGGACGTGGACGTTGGCCGCAACGTGGGCGCGCAGCTGCAGATAGACCAGGCGGAAGCCGATAAGCGCATAGCGCAGGCCAAGGCGGAGGAACGCCGCGCAATGGCCGTTGCTCAGGAGCAGGAGAACAAGGCGGAGGTCGCTGGTATGCGCGCCAAGGTAATAGAGGCCGAGGCTGAGGTTCCCAAGGCCATAGCCGCCGCCTTCCGCGACGGTAAGCTGGGCGTGATGGATTATTACAACATGCAGAATGTTATAAGCGACACCAAGATGCGCGAATCCATCGCCGGCGGAGCAGCCACACCCGCAAAACACGAATAAGCCGGAAAGCTTGTACCCCAACGGAAAGGAGGGATAGGCCGTGTCGGGCATATTTGTACTGATAGCGATAGCATGGGTGGTATATGCTGCGATTGCCAAAAAGGCGAATGCTCAGCAGCAGGCGCAGCGCCAGCGTAAGCTGAACGAAAACGTGGCGGAAGCCGAGGCCGAAACATCATCGCTCCATGCCAAAACGCAGGCTGCGGCGCCGAGAGTTGCGCCCACCGTTGGCGTAAGCCAAAACGGCGCATGGACGTGCGGCTGCGGATACAGGAACACTGCAAACAGCAAATTCTGCCGCCAATGCGGCGCGGCACGCGCGCAGAGCGGAAGCATGAACTATGCTTCGAGCGAAGGCAGATCGACCGAAGGCGGGGGAGGACTGAAAAGGCCGCCGCTTGCGCGGGAAACAATGCCCAAACCTTCGCTTAACCATGTCGTGAAGCCCATGACGGAATCGCACCACAGCCATACGGAAGCGAGCATATCCGGCAGGGAAGCAAAGTGCGAGGAACGCTATACCGAAACCGAGGATGCATATTCCGGCGCGGAGCAGCGTGCGGCTTATGCCGTGGACATGGGCGACCGCGAAAAGATAATACAGGGCATACTGTATAGTGAAATACTATCCAAGCCAAAGGCGCTTAGAAAATAGCATAGCGAAACAGAAAGGGGCTGCGTTCAAAACCGATGCAGTCCCTTTTTCTATACCAATTTTCTTAACCGTTGCAATATCGCGTTTTCAAGGCGCGATACCTGCACCTGCGATATCCCGAGCGACTTTGCCACCTGCGTCTGCGTTTGGTCCGAAAAATAGCGCAGGGTTATTATCGTCCGCTCCCTTGCTGAAAGTGTATTAAGCAGTTCCTTCAGCGCAACGCGGTCCGTTGCGCTGTCCAGCTCCCTGCACGCGCCGCCAACGGTATCCAGTAGCATTGCGTCGCTTTCCGCGCCGTATGCGGGTTCGTATATGGATGCATACGGCCGCGCCGCCTCAAGCGCTTCGGCTACGTCCTCCGCGTCCACGTCAAGCTCGGCTGCGATTTCGGCAACGCTCGGTTCGCGTGCGTGAGTATCTATCAGCTTTTCGCGTACGGCTGCGGCCCGCGCTGCCAGTTCCTTGAGCGACCGGCTGACCTTAATCATGCCGTCGTCGCGCAAGAATCGCTTTATTTCGCCTGCTATCATCGGCACGGCATATGTTGAAAATCTTACGTCGTAGCTGAGATCAAAGCGCGCAATGGCCTTTATCAGCCCAATGCAGCCTATCTGGTAAAGGTCGTCGTATTCTATGGCGCGGTTCATGAATCGCTTTGCAACGCTTTTTACAAGCGGCGCGTTCGTTGTGACCAGCTGCTCCTTTGCCTGCTCGTCTCCCTGCTGCGCGCGGCTTATAAGCGTGCGCGTCAATGCGGAGGAAAACTGCCCGTTTGTGTTTATCTGCCGCTCATCCATCGGCCCTCACCAGGCATATTCTTTTTGTCATGGTCACCTTAGTGCCTTCCCCGGGCGTGCTTTTCACGTCCACGCTGTCCATAAACGCCTGCATAACGCAAAAGCCCATCCCGCTGCGCTCAAGATCGGGCGCGCTGGTGAAAAACGGCTGCATGGCCTGTTCTATGTCCGCTATGCCGCGGCCTTTATCGGTAATTGTCGCGGTGAATACGTCGCCGTCTATGCTGCAATCCATGCGCACCGTGCCGCCTTTTTGCGAATAGCCATGTATTATGGCGTTCGTCACGGCCTCGCTTATTGCCGTGCGCACGTCCGTCAGCTCCTCTATTGTTGGGTCAAGCTGCACCATGAACGCCGCCGCCACGCTCCGTGCAAAGGCCTCGTTGCGCGAAAGCGCAGGAAAAGTTATGCTCATCTCGTTGCTTACCATCGTTCTCTCCCCCTATATATCCATGTGCTCTGCCAGCGTGTATATGCCGGCCATACGCAGTATGCGGTCTATGACGCGGTTGGCGCCGCCTATAAGCACCCGACCGCCCCTACCGGCAATAACCCTGTATCGGCCCAGTATCACGCCCAGGCCGGAGCTGTCCATAAACGTAAGCCCTCTCAGGTCTATCCTCAGTTCGCGTATCCTTTCGTCCGTCAGCAGCGCGTCCAACTGTGCGCGTGCCTGCGCGGCGCTGTGGTGATCCAGTTCGCCCTTTATGCGCGCGGTCAGTCTGTCTCCCGCCGCTTCAATCTCCATCTGCATGGCGCTTCCTCCTTTGCGTATATCGTTCGCTTGTCGCGCGGTTTGGTTTTCTATAAACGGCGCGTTTATTCCTGCATATTATTTCCACTTGTTTTGTCGTATATACGCTAATTTTGTAAAATAATTATTTTCTTTCCGCACGGATGCATATTGGTGTATAATTCTCCGCATAGCAAAGGGCAGCTGCTCGCATAATAAGGGCAGCGTTGATATGACTAATTTGTTTATTCGGAAGGTAAGTGCTATGGAAGTGACTGTTTTGGGCCGCTGCGGCCCGTTTCCCGCGCCGGGAGAGGCCTGCTCGGGTTATCTTTTGAAATGCGGCGGCAAGAATATAATGCTGGACTTCGGCAGCGGAGTGTTTTCGCGGCTGTATGGGCTGCTGCCGCGGCTTGAGGTGGACGCCGTGGTGCTCAGCCATCTGCACAGCGACCATATGGCGGATATGCTTATTTTCCGCTATGCGCTGGAACAGCTCAGCGCGCGCTCGTTGTGCCGCCAGCCGCCCATTCCCGTTATAGCGCCGGCGGAACCGCGGGAGGAGTATAGGCTGCTCAGCGGCAGCGGCGTATTTGATATGACTGCCATAAAGGACGGCGCGAAGTTGAGATACGAAGGGATAACGTTCACGTTTTACCGCATGACGCATCCGGTGGAAAGCTATGCAATAAGCGTTGAATACGGCGGCAAGCGTCTGCTTTATACCGGGGACACGGGAATGCGGCACGACATGGTGGATATTGCGAGCGGGGCGGATATGCTGCTGGCAGACGTGTGCTATCTTAATGAAGAACTTGGCACGCGGCCTATAGCTGCACACCTGAGCGCGGCGCAGGCGGGCAATCTTGCCGCCGCGGCAAATGTTGATATGCTGCTGTGCAGCCATCTTTGGGGTGGGCGCACGGATCACAGTGAGCTTATGCGCCAGGTGCGCGCGGCATTCCCCAAGGCAGTGCTTGCGGAGGAATTCAAAAGCTACCCTATTTAAGGGTAGCTTATCGTCAACAACATATTTAATAGCGTCGTAATGCTCGCTTTCTTTATGCAGGTCGCCGTTGGTATACGGCGACTTTTCTTAATTCCTTCCTGCGGCTTTATATACCTGTGCCTGATGCTCAACGTCCGGCAGCGATGCAACGTGGGAAGTGGAGGATGAGAAGTATAAACAGGCATGGCCGTCCATATCGTTTGCCGCAACCGTGTCCTCGCCGTGCGGCTGACCCTGAAGCGAAGCCGCAACGCTGTTTGCGCCTATTGTAACTATAACCGGCCGCTTTGAATAATTGAATTCGCCGCCGAATGCTTCAAGGTAAATCGCCGTATCTTCCGCCGTGCGGCATTCAACCTCCGCATGGCCTTCGCCGCCGGTGTATACCATCATAAATGTAACGCCTGTGTTGTAGTCCGTTATGGTATAGCCCGAACCCGCGACCAGCATGTCTTTCACTGCGCTCCATTCCATCAGCTCGCCCGTAAGCGTGGCTTGTCCGCTTAGCTGCTTGCCTATGGGTATCTTTGCGGCTATATCTGCACGCTGCACCCTGTGCGAAAACAGCAGCCCCATTGACTGCGCGCCCACAGTGCCGTCGCTCATGATAGGCTGACCTTGGCTGTCAACCTGCTTTTGCTGAAAGCGCTTTGTGGCTTCAACGGTCATGTTCTGGAAGCTGCCGGTGGGCTTATAGTTAAAATAGCCAAGCTCCCTTAGCCTCAACTGTATGCGTACCACCGTTTCGCCCGTTATGCCGTAGCTTATCAGTTCGCCGGAATAAGCGTCTGTCTGCTCAGGCGAAGGGGAGAGCGTTGGGTCCGCATACGCCACGGTGCTTATAAAGGCCATGCTCAATATCAATATTGTACAAATCAGCTTTTTCATGCCATGATTATAGCACAAAAGCAGGAATAAACGCTATGTATAAAATGTAAATTAGGGAAGATCCGTCGGAATAAGGTTCAGCATATCCTCTTCGCTTGCCACGTTCGTGTAAACCTGCGGCACTTCGCCCGCAATTATGTTTTCGGCTATAGCGGCTTCCGTGCTTACGCGGATAAGCTCATATATGCCGGGCATAACAAGCTGTATGCTTGCCGTGAGCTTTATATTTACACGGTAGAGCGTTTGGTTTATGCCGGAGGAGGTGAATTCCGATGAAAACTGGCTCTGCACGCTGCCGGCGGGCGTGTATGAAACATGAATGGCCGGCCCCTTGCCGGAAAGGAACGAAATTCCCGTTATCGTGCCGAGCGGTATGGCTATGCCTTGCTCGCCAAGGGCGGCTATGCGCTGCTGCGCCGCTTCCGCACATTGTGCGCTCAAAAGGTTCATTTGCCGCGGATCGGCCTGCACCATATATACCTTGCTGCCGTTTTCACGTATGTGCAGAAGTTCGGTATAGTTCTCGTCCTGCTGCATGGTGTCCAATATTGCGTCGTTCATGGCCTTTGCCGCAACGGAGCGTATTCTTGCCGTGGCAAGGGCGGTCATTGCGCTGCGCATGTTTGCGCCGAGCCACGCGAGCAGGGCGGCTATCAATACCGCTGCCGCGCCTATGCAGATGAGCATGCGCCTTAACGCGCGGTGGTTTTTCCTTAATGCGGGTGTGGTTTCCATGGGGCTGTGCATCCTCCTTTTTGCGGCGAATTATGGCTACTGTGTTAATTCAACATATGCACGCGCCCCTAAGTATTGAGCCTAAGAAGCAAAAATGATATAATAAAAAACTAATATAGGAAAATAGGCGGACTGTATATAGATGAAGGAAAAGCTAAAAGAGGTATTCGGCAATATCCGTTCCCGCGTAACAAGCGCATTCATGCATTCGGCGAGCGCGCGCGGCGGAGAGCGAGAGGTTGAAGAACTGTTCGTTGAGCGCAAGGGGAGCAGACCTTTTGTGTTGAGCGTGTTTTTCACAACGTGCAAATTCATGCTGATAGGCGTGCTGCTTTTGGGCTGCGCGGGGCTTGGATTGGTGCTTGGCGTTGCCAAGGCTTATATAGACACAACGCCTGAACTTGACGTGTCCCTGCTTACAAAGAGCGACAGAACATCGTATATATATGACATGAACGGCAAACTGATCTCCACGTTCGCGGGCTATGAATACCGAGACTGGGTGGATATAGAAGCTGTGCCCGATATGCTTAAAAACGCCGTTATAGCCATTGAGGACGTAAGGTTTTACAGGCACGGCGGCGTGGACTATAAGCGGCTGTTTGCGGCTGTAGTGGGGTCGCTCAGTGCATCGAGCGATGCGGGCGGAAGCACGCTTACCCAGCAGTTGGTCAAAAATAAGCTCCTCACAAGCGAAGTCAGCTACCGAAGGAAGATACAGGAAGCGTACCTTGCACTCCAGGTGGAGAATGCAATGGACAAGGATGAAATCCTTGAAGCGTACTTGAACGACGTATACCTTGGCCAATCCAATTACGGCATGAAGGCTGCGGCGAAGGATTATTTCGGCAAGGAGCTTTCCGAGCTGAGCATACGCGAATGCGCAATGCTTGCCGGCATGATAAAAGCGCCCAATAGTTACGACCCCAGGCGCAACACATATTCGCGGACGTATACTTCTGGCGATAAGGCCGGGCAGAACAAGATGGATATTACCAATTCGCGCACGGATACGGTAATAAAGCGCATGTATCAGGCGGGCTTCATAACATACGACCAAATGCAGACCGCGCTGAACGACAATGTGTATATTGTTGAAAAGCGGCAGAGCAATAAGGTGGATGATATGCTCTACTTTGTTGAATACGCCATAAGGGATATTGAGGATTATCTGCTGGAGGAACGCGGGCTGCTCGATACGTCCGCAAACCGCTCCGCGATAGAAAGCGAATTGAGCCGCGGCGGATACTCGATATATCTTACGGTAGATACCGAAATGCAGCACATTGTGCAGAACACGCTTGCCACATGGGAGGATTACCCGGGCGTGAGCGGCGCAGCGGGCGAAGATAAGATTCCGCAGTCAGCCGCCGTTGTGATAGATCAAAAGACGGGCGAACTGAGGGCGATAGTCGGCGGCCGCGAAGCGCCGGAAGTCCGTAAAGGGTGGAACAGGGCGTATCAAAGCGCGACGGAAGTAGGCTCAAGCATAAAGCCGCTTAGCGTATATGGCCCTGCGCTCGACCTTGGCCTGTCTCCGGCGTCCGCAGTGGTAAATATTCCCGATCCGATAGTCGGCTGGGATACGGAAACCGGTTACCCCGCGATAGGTTCGGAAAAGTATGAAGGCATAATCACGCTGCGCCGCGGCGTGGTGTCCTCGCTCAATGTGGCGGCGGCAAGGACTCTGCTTGAGGATGTGTCATTGCAAACAGGCGCGGATTATCTTGCAAAGCTTGGAGTTGACCCGTCCCGCATAAAGACAACGGGCAGCGGCCTTGCGCTGGGTGCAATGGGCATAACGCCGATAGAGATGGCGGGCGCTTATGCCGCAATAGCCAACGAGGGCAAATATATAAAGCCGGTGTCCTTCAGCCGCGTTGTGGACCAAAACGGCAAAGTGATATTGGATTCATCAAAGCTTAGGACGGAGCAGCGGGTGTTTAAGCCCACTACTGCTTATATGCTGGTGGATATACTGCACGAGGCCGTTGAAAGCGGCACGGGTACCGCGGCGAAGATAAAGGGCATGACCGTTGCCGGAAAGACTGGCACCAATTCGGACTACGGCAGCGCGTATTTTGCCGGCATGACCGGATATTATACCGCAGTTGTATGGGTAGGGCCGGATAAGTATGAATATAAGCTGCCCAAAGGCTCCACCGGCGGCAAGGTGGCGGCGCCCATATGGCGGGCGTTTATGAAAGAGATACTCAACGAGCTGCCCGATAAGCAGATAATCGATGCATCGCCGGTTGAGCTGGGGCTTGTGCAGCGGACGGTATGTTCGCTCAGCGGAAAGCTTGCCACGGAAGCCTGCGCGTTTGATGCATCGGGTCACGTGCCGGTGACGGACTGGTTTGCGAGCGACAGCGTGCCTGTTGAATCCTGCGATATGCATGCGCTTGCGGGCATCTGCTCCGCGTCCGGCCAGGCCGCAGGGCCTTACTGCCCGGCAGACGGGATACAGTATCAAAGCGTTGCAATCATTTCCTCAACCTCGCGGTACAAGAAATATGACCCGCTGATACTTATAAAATACCTGCCTAACCTTGTATACAGCGATGTTCCGGTGGCGGAATACGGAATGTATACTGCGGGCGGCATGTGCAGCGTGCATTACTCAAGCTGGAGCGGCGGCGGGCTTTTCGGCGGCTATGCCGAAACCGATGCAAAGAACCTTATAGCCACCGTGCGGGATTATCTTGCCAAGGTGCAGAATTTGCCCGATACGGACAGGGCAACGCTCGAAAGCGGCATAGAGCAGCTTGAAAGCTACCTTGCATCTTCCGGCGGGCACGGGTTTATACAAAGCTATTATGATAGGCTTAAATACAATTACAGCGTTATCAGTTCGGATTATCCGCCGCCGGCAAACGTCACCGTTGGCGGGAATACCGGCAGCATGAGCGGCGGCTGGGGAGGACCGGATGACTGACGCGCTTCGTTTACTTTATGATGCCGAACGGGCAAGGCTTTCGGGGCTAAGTACGCAGAACAATGGGGACTATCTGAACCTGGTGTTCGGCGAAGGGCCGCTTACGCCGCATTTGATGTTGATCGGCGAAGCACCCGGGCGGGAGGAAGCTGCGGCTGGGCATCCGTTCGTTGGAAAGGCGGGCAGGCAGCTTAACGAGTTGCTTGAGCTTGCGGGCATAGCGCGCGGCGACGTGTTCGTGACAAACGCGGTGAAATTCCGCCCGATAAAGCGCGGTGCGCACAGCGTGGCTAATCGCACGCCTACGGCAAAAGAACTTGCTTCGGGAGAAGAACTGCTGAAAAGCGAAATTATTGCGGTGCGTCCGCGTGTTATAGCCACGCTTGGCAACAGTCCCCTTGCATCCATGGCAAGGATAAGCGGCGTAGCGGCGCCAAAGATAGGAGAGGCGCACGGCCAGGCTATGAACGTGAACATAGGCGGCAATAATATAGCTCTGTTCCCGTTGTATCATCCGGCAAGCGGCATATATAATAGGGAACTTGTTGAAACAATGCGGCAGGACATAGTAAAGCTTGGGCAATACATAAAGGAGGGCATGGCATGAAGCGCATAATTGCATGGCTTGTGCTTGCGGCGCTGGTGATAGGCATACCGGGCGCGGTAATAAACACTGGCGGCACGGCACGCGCGGAAGAAGTCGGCGAAACGGGTCAAATAATGGCCGATGGCGTTAAGGTGAGAAAATCGCCCGATACAAAGAGCGACGCGCTGACGGAGCTGAACTGTGGCGAGGCAGTAACCGTGCTTGCGGAGGACGGCAATTGGTACCGAGTAAAATTCGGCGATGTGCTGGGCTATGTTCGCAAGGACTATGTGTTCACCAATTCCGCCGGCAGCCGCGGAGCGTATGCCGTGAGCGATACGGCCGTGCTGATGGGCGCGCCGTCGCAAAATTCATATGTTGTTTGTTCCCTTGCAGCCGGGCAGGGGCTGAAGGTAAAGGCACTTATAGGCGAATGGTACTATGCTGTGGTGGATAGCCATGCGGGTTATATACACCGCACGGATGTGACCATATCATCGTCGGCCGTTGCGGGCATGGGAATGCTGAAGCAGGGCATGAAGGGCGAGGAGGTCATGAAGCTTCAGCGTGCGCTTTACGACCGCGGCTTTTTAACAAAGGATAATATAAGCGGAACGTTCACATCCCAAACGCGTAAGGCGGTTATGGAATATCAGCAGGCGATGGGCCTTTCCGCAGACGGCATAGCCGGTAGCGCAACGCTTTCAACTGTGTATGACAGTTCAAATAAGCTTGAAAAAGCGAACGCCGACTTCTATAGGCTTAAAGGCACAGTGGTGCTGCTTGATTGGTTTAAGGGCGGCAACGAATGGCTGCATAAGGGCGCGCGCTTTACCGTTACGGACGTGCGCACGGGCAAAAGCTTCCGTGCCAAGCGCTTCGGCGGCTGGTACCATGCGGACAGCGAACCTATAACCAAATATGACACATCCATTATAAAGAGCCTGGAGGGCTTCTCATGGAACCGCAGGCCCATATGGGTAACATATAACGGCAAAACGGTCGCCGCAAGCATGCATACAATGCCGCATATGGCTAACCCGACCCCATCCAATGGCTTTGACGGGCATTTTTGCATCCATCTGTATCATTCCAAGGTACATGCGAATAGCAAGGAATGCCCGCGGCATCAGCGCTGCGTTCAGGAAGCATACAGCGCGGGCAAAAAGCACTAACTGAATATAAAAAACGGTATCATTACGCCTCTTTTTGCCAATACTTGCTTATATAGCTTGTATGGATAAAGGGAGGCGTATTTTTATTGAACATAATAAAGCGCATATTCAGCTTCGGCAGGAGCTACGATGAATTTGAACTGCTTGAGACCGAAGGCGGGCAGCCAAGCTTTTTCGGCAGCGCAGGAAGGGCGCATAAGGACGCAGCGGGAGCGATAGAAACCGCGAACGATACGATTGCGAGCGACGTATCCGCCAACGAAGAACGGCTCAAAACGGAGATGCACGCGGAGATAAATCCGGATATGGTAATGCGGCGCTTTTTACTTTGCGGGCAGATAGAGGCGCTTGCTGTGTTCATAAACGGCATGAGCGACCAAAGCTTAGTGAGCGATTTTATATTGCGGCAGGGAATTCCCCAAAGGGAACTGCCCAATGATGCGCCGCTTATTGAATACGTTGCAAATAACGTTTTCGCCATGGCGGAAGTTAAGCAGGAAACAAGCTGGAATACAATAAAAACAGCCATAATGGATGGCTGTACTGCCGTGTTTATTCAGGGGCAGACGACGGCGCTTACTATGGACACTCGCAGCTATGAGCACCGCAGCATACAGGAGCCCAGCAATGAAAAGGTCGTGAAAGGCTCGCAGGAGGGGTTTGTAGAAAACCTGAGGACGAACATAACGCTTATCCGCCGCCGCGTACGCACAGATGATCTGGTGGTGGAACTGCGTACATACGGCAAGGAGGGCAGCTCCCGCGCGGCAATAATGTACCGCGAAGGGATAGCGAATGAATCGCTGGTGAATGAAATTAAGCGCCGCCTTGCAAACGTGAATGCCATGTATGTTTTTAACGCGGGCACACTTGAGCAGCTTACCGAGCGCAACACTTATTCCGTTTTTCCGCAGCTGCTTGCGACGGAACGGCCGGACAGGACGGCGGCAATGCTGATGGAAGGGCATGTGGCAGTTATAGTTGAAGGCAACCCAACGGCAAACGTTATGCCTGCAACGCTTTTTACCCTTATGGCTACGGGGGAGGACAGCACAATGCGCGTTGTGCAGGGCAGCGTTATAAGAATGGTGCGCTACATAGGAGCGGCAATCTCGATATTGCTGCCGGGGTACTTCCTTGCGCTGGCGCTGCATCATCAGTCGTTGCTGTCGTCTGAGGTGCTTACGACGGTTGTAGCATCGCGCAAGATGGTGTTTGCGCCGATTGGAATGGAGATGCTGTTTTTGCTGCTTGTGTTCCAGCTTGTGCGCGAAGCAGGGATGCGCGTGCCGGGGTCTATCGGACAGGCGATAGGCATAATAGGCGGGCTTATATTGGGACAGGCCGCGGTAACGGCGAACCTTGCAAGTTCCGTAATGCTTATAATAGTCGCGCTGACGGGGCTTGGCAATTTCTGCATTCCGGATTATTCAACCCAGCTTTCAGCATCGGTACTGAGGGTGATATTGGTGATAGCGTCGTGGCTGGCGGGGCTTATGGGGCTGTTCTGCGGGGCATTTGTGATAGTTGCATGGATGGCGTCCCTCAAATCATTTGGCGTGCCGTTCCTTGCGCCGCATTCACCGAAGGCAAATTCGAAGCGGCCAATGATACTGCGCGGGCCGATAGATAACATGAGCCGGCATAAGGACATACTCAATACGGAGGAGGACGGCAGATGAGGCTGAACGAAGGCAAAATAGGCTTGCAGGAAAGCGCTTGCATTGCAGCGGTGGCTATCACGGCGTGTAGCGTCTTTCTGCTGGATTCCGAAAAGGCGTATTCCCGCGGGGATGCAACGTTCATATCACTGCCGGTGAGTATAGCGGTAAGCTTAGCAATGTTTATGCTGATGTGGTGCGCAATGCGCCGTACAGGCGCGCGAAACCTGATCGAACTGTTTGATATGTGCGTAGGGAAGGCGATAGGCACCGTGCTGAGCATTGTTGCGGCGCTGATATTCATACTGTATGCATACAGGCTGATGGCAAGATTCTGCATACTGATACACGGGCGCGTGTTTGCCGCGGCGGAGTATGAAAGCGTTGCGCTGTGGATAGCTGTTCCGGTGGCGTATGCGGCTATAAAGGGGCTTGAATGCATAAGCAGACTGGCGAAGATATTCGGTGTGTTGATCGGCGCGCTTGTGCTGATTAGCCTTATAATAATGCTGCCAGCCTATGATATTAGCCGCCTTGCGCCGTTCCCGGGGGATTTGGGCAAGCTTGGCATGGATACGGTTTCGCGCGCTGCGGATTCGGTTGCCGCGTTCCTTGGGTTGATATGCGTTTCGGGTGCGCTTCAAGGTGGGCGCAATGTTAAAAAAGGCGCGCTTATAGGCAGCGGAATAGCCATGGCATTTGTGTTCATGATACAATTTGCGCTTGGCGCAACGTTTACATATACAGACCTATCCCAAATGGCAATGCCCATATATCTTATGAAAATGGTAGTCATGCGCGAAAGCTATCTTTTCAGGCTGGATCAGATGAACCTGTTCTTTTACATGATAGCTGCGCTTATTGCGGCGGCGTATTATATATACTGCGCGGCGCTTATAATCACCCGCCGCACATCGGGGCAGGACATCCGCCCGGCGGTCGTGGGCGTGAGCGCGTTTATATTGGCTGCGCTAAGGGTTAATCACCGCTTTGAGGCAGGTATAATACAGCGGAGCATAGATTTTTTGTATGATTACGCATTTGTGGCCGGCGTGCCGTTTATACTGGCAGCGATAGCGGGGCTGATGCGCTTTGGAGGGAAGGGCAAGGCATATGAAGCGGATAAGTAAAGCAATATGCTTAGCGCTGGCGGCTGCCTTTGCAGCGCTCAATATGGCGGGATGCATAAGTTACGTTGCCATAGATGAATACGGCTACGTTATGACCGTTGGCGTGGACAAGGGCGAAACGTATGATTACCGCTTCTGCTTTATTGTGCAGGTAGAAGGCGCATCGCAGGGCGAAAGCGACGCGGAAAACGTTGTGCTCAGCGCGGAAGGAAACAATATTTACGACGCTGTGGCCGTTATAGAGGTTGGCGTGCCGTATCAGCTGAATTTCGGCAGGGCGAACTATATGCTGTTTTCAAAGGAGGTTGCGGAGACGGGATACATAGCGCGCTTCATAGACGAATCGTTCAAGAACCTTGGCGTGCGCCGCTCAACTAAGCTTATGGTTGTGCTTGGGGACAGCCTTGATTACTGCACGGGCGTTGTGAGCAAGGATAACCCGAATACATCAAAGCGGCAGTATTCAATACTGCGCGACTATGTGTCCGAAGGCCTTACGCCTATAACAAACATTGCCATGTTCACCCAAAACGTGAACGCCAAACGCGGGGACAACATAGTTACGCTCGGCGCAACGGATGATTCTATACCGAATGAAGAAATAACCGGAAGCAGTCAGGACAGCGAACTGAACCCAAACAGCACCACGGCGGGAGTTGAGCGCACGGGCGGACTGCGAGCATATTACATGGGCTGCGCTGTGTTCGACGGCGGAACGATGAAGGGTGTGCTCAGCGGGCGTGACACGGAAATAATTCTTATGGCCAAAGGCATGTTCCGCGCGGGCAGGCTAACATTGCATCACGAAGGCGGAGAAGGGCACATGGTGCTTTTACTCAAGGGCGGCGGGACGCCCAAAGTTGAACTTTCAATAGAGGACGATGCGCCTTACGCCAAAATGAGTGTAAGGCTGCAATGCCACATTGAATGCGGCGAGGAGGACATGGATTACAACAAATGGAACCGGGAGGTTAAACCGATGCTTGAGGATTATATGGAACGCGAGCTTGAAAGGGTGTTCACGCTATGCCGCGGCATGAACAGCGACGCTTACGAAATAGGCAAGTATGCGGCAATGAAGTTCCATAGCGCGGAGGATTGGGAGCAATACGACTGGAAAAGCCGATATCCTAAGCTGAATATGGAATTTGACGTTTCGCTTTACGTTGAAAATGAAGAAATAAACTCGCTTGGAGGTTAAATTATGGCAGCATATGTTATTGCGCTTGCCGTGGCGGAAATGTATTCGGCGGCATACGCCGTGTATTCTTTCAAAAAAGGGCCTGCATCCGCGGCCATAGCCGCCCTGATTATGGCGATGCTGCCGCTTGCGCTGTTCATAATATCGCTTATATAAAAAAGGAATGGATTCTCAGTCCCTCTCAATTTCATCGCTCAGCAGCTTTAACCGCTGCCTTAAAGAAAGCCGCCAGGCATCGGTGGCTTCTTTTTGTATTGTAATATTGCCGTGCTCATCGGCGGCTATAATGTCACCCTCCGCGGCATCGGATGGCAGCATATCACGCCGCATGCCGTACAGCTTTCCGTCATCATCTATTATGGCTATGTCGCCCTCGAACCTGTCTATGCTCTTCATTGCATTGCCGCACCTCGCTTCTTTATTACATTATAGCGCATATCTGTCGCCCAATAAATAGAAAACGGTCAAAAAAGTATTGCAAAGCATCATTTTAACCTGTTCCATAAGGCGAAAGGATATGTTACAATATATATAAGCCTATCCGAAAAAGGGGGATGCGGTAATGGCTCCGCGTAAAGGGACAAAAATACCTGCTTATGAAGGGCTTACGCTTGAGATGCTCGAAAAGCTTAAAACCCAGGCTATACTTATGGAAGATCGCATAAACATCATGGGCGAGGAGTGCATGGATAAAAACGGCAAACTGTGCGACCCTAAATTAAGCGAACTGAGCAACGAATACGAAGACCTATGCCTTGATATAGAAAAGCTTGAAGGGCTGCTTAAAACGTTGAATAAAAAATGATGCGCTCTTCACTTATGAACAAATGGTAAACGCGCGCGTACAGCCGTTTATTTTGAAATGATTATAATGTATAATAACAAATAATGTACCGGGCTTTCCGGCGGAAAGGGGTGCGCTCGCCTTGTCATATGACGTATTTGCAAAGGCTATTGCTTCCGGATTGAGTCAGATCCGCATACTGGATCTTATCGATATAATCGTAATAGCCATAATAATCTATAAATTGATAGTATTGACTAAGGAGACCCGCGCATATCAGGTGCTTAAAGGAATGGGAATACTGTTCCTGTGCGCCGTTGTGTGCGATTTGTTGCAGATACAAACATTAAGTTGGCTTTTAAGTTCATTCCTCAGTAGCGGCTTAATACTGGCTGTGGTGCTGTTCCAGCCGGAGTTCAGGCGCGCGCTTGAGCACATTGGCCGCGGCAATCTGTTCGATAAATCCGTGCTTAACGGCTTCAGCCAGGAGGATTCAACAATAGTTTCCGAATTGCAGCTTGCAATAACGGATCTGGCAAAGCGCAGGGTTGGCGCGCTTATAGTAATAGAGCAAAAGACGGCCTTGGGCGATATTGCCGCGACAGGCACGCGCATAGATGGCGTGATATCCGCCCCGCTGGTTGAAAACATATTCGAACCCAATACGCCGCTGCATGACGGCGCAATGATAATAAGGGACAGGCAGATAATTGCCGCGGCGTGTATACTGCCGCTGGCAGAGAACATGAGCGTTGCAAGGGAGCTTGGCACAAGGCACCGCGCCGCGCTTGGAATATCCACTGTGTCCGACAGCATTACGATAGTTGTAAGCGAGGAAACCGGCGTTATATCCTATGCACGAGACGGCAAGCTTGTGCGCTACGTTGATAACCGCGCGCTGAAGGATCTGTTGGAAACCATATTTGTGCGCGGCGGTGTATCGCCGCTCGCGCTGCTGAAGCGGAGGGTTAAAAATGAAGAAAAGCACTAACACAGGCTCTGCGCTCAAAACATGGCTGAAGAACGCATTTACCAAAAATCTTGCGCTTAAAATAGTGTCGCTCATATTTGCAATGCTCCTTTGGGGATATGTATTGATGAGCGAAAATCCGCAGCGCACCAAAACGCTGACAAATGTGCCGATAAGCGTAGAAGGCGGGGCCGATCTTATTGCGCGTAAGCTGGTATTGTCCGGCGATAAGGACTACGGCAGCGTTACCGTGCGCGTAAGCACGCAGCTAACATCATATTCCGATCTCACCGCGGACGACATTACCGCCAGCATAAACCTTTCAAACATAACCGCTACGGGTGAGCACGAGGTAATAATTACCGCGCGCAGCGCAATAGGCACCACGGTAAGCGTATCGCCTGACCATATAAAGGTGAACGTGGATAACCTTGTTTCAAGGTCAATACCGGTTGAAATAGACCTTGAAGGAGAACTGGATGAAGGCTACTGGGCCGGGGATGTTATATATAGCCGGAACATGATAGACATTGAAGGCCCGCTTGAATACGTCAGCCGGATAGACAGCGCCAAGGGCGTGCTGAACATAGATTCGGCCACAAGCAGCATAAATAAATCGGTTCTTCTTACGCTTTACGATAATGAAGGCAATGAACTGGATGCGGATCTGTTTTACAGCAAGCTGCCTTCCGTAACGGCACGCATGGAAGTATTGCCCATGAAAACAGTGCCCATAGACGTGGAAAGCGCAATACAAGGCAAGGATAATATCCCGAAGAATTATGAACTTGTGGGCTACGGTGTTAACGGAACTGGCAAGGTGCGCATAGTGGGCGAGCAGGATGTGCTGGACGCTATCGATTCGATAGGTATTGATTTTATAGACGTTTCAGGCGTTACGGAAAGCATTGTGCAGGACGCTGCGCTGGTAATACCCGAGGGCGTAAGACTGCTTGACGACGACACGGTGAGTCTGTATATAAATATTCGTGAAAAGACCGACGAGGCTATGTTCAACAGCGTGCCGATAAACGTGGAGCATCTTGGCCGCAAACTGAATGCGCAGCTGAACGTTGAAGCCGTGGACGTATATCTGCACGGCAGGGTGAGCCTGCTTAACCAAATAGACAGGAGCGATATTGAACTGTATATCGACCTGAGCGGGCTTGAAGCGGGCGTGCATCAGGTTCCGGTAGAAATAAGGCTGCCTAAGGAGGAAATGAAGAACGAGCTTACATGTGTTATGAGCATAGACACGGTATCCGTTACAATACATTAATATGCCGATAGTTCTTAACCAGATAAAATTACCGATAGAAGAAAACGAGTCCTCGCTGAGCATACACGCGGCGAGGGCTCTTGCCGTTCCTGCAAAGGCAATACTGGGGCTGCGCGTGGTGCGGATTTCGCTTGATGCGCGCAAGAAGGATGCCATATCGTTCAACTATACGCTTGAAGTAACGCTAAGCCCGCAGGATGAAGCACGCCTTGCGAAGAAGGGGTTTGCGCTTGCGCAGCCGCTTAAACTGGGTGAACCCATATTCGGTACAAAGCCGCTCGATAAGCCGATAATAGTGGTAGGGCTTGGCCCGGCGGGACTTTTTGCAGCATATACGCTGGCGAAATACGGCTATAAGCCGATAGTGCTTGAGCGCGGCAAATGTGTGGACGACAGGCGAAGGGACGTCGAAACGTTCTGGCGGACGGGCAAGCTGAACACGGAAAGCAACGTAATGTTCGGCGAAGGCGGAGCGGGCACGTTTTCGGACGGCAAGCTGACAACGCGCATAAAGGACCCGCGTGCGCATAAGGTTATAGAGCTGCTTCATCGCTTCGGTGCGCCGGAGGAGATAACTGTGATGGCGAAGCCGCATATAGGCACGGATAGGCTTATAGAGACTGTTAGAAACATGCGGCAGGAGATTGCTGCACTTGGCGGCGAAGTGCGCTTTGAAGCAAAACTGAGCGGCATAGAGCGCGAAGACAACCACATAGCCGCGACAATAGTGCAAACGCCGCACGGCGAAGAACGCATAGAATGCAGCGCGCTTATATTGGCAGCAGGGCAGGGCGGCAGGGACACATATGAACTGCTGCTGAATGCTGGCGTTGAACTTGTGCCGAAGCCTTTTGCAGCGGGTGTGCGTATTGAGCATCCACGGGAAATGATAGACCGCGCGCAATACGGCAAGCATATGGACAATCCGCGGCTCGGTGCGGCGGAGTATCAGCTCACGTCCCAGCAAGGGGACAGGGGAGTATACACGTTTTGCATGTGTCCCGGCGGCGTTGTGGTCGCATCATCATCGGGCGAGGAGCAGGTGGTTGTTAACGGCATGAGCTACTATGCTCGCAACGGAGAAAATTCAAACGCAGCCGTTGTGGTGCAGGTAGGGGAGAAGGATTATCCGGCAGGGCCGCTCGGCGGGCTTGATTTCCGCGAAAGGCTTGAGAAGGCGGCATTCATTGCCGGCGGGGCGGATTACCGTGCTCCTGCATGCACGGTAGGCGCGCTTAACGGCAAAGCATCCGCGTTTGCGTCGGTGAAGCCTACATACCGCCCGGGAGTCAAGTTTGCGGATATGCATAGCGTGCTGCCTGATTTTATGTATGAAGGCATACGGCTTGGGCTGAAGGACTTCGGCCGCAGGCTGAAAGGATATGACATGGAGGATGCTGTTATAACGGCCGTGGAAAGCCGAACAAGCTCACCGGTAAGGATACCGCGCACGGAAACGGGCGAAGCCACGCGCATGGCTGGGCTGTATCCCGTTGGCGAAGGTGCGGGCTATGCGGGCGGCATAGTAAGCGCGGCTGTGGACGGGATGAAGGCAGCGGAGCATATTATGGCGATATATAAGGGAGTATAAGAATGCTGAAACTGATAAAGCCGGAAATAGGTCAGCTTGAATATAGGCAAAGGCTTATTGCGGACAGCGATACCATGGCATACAACGCTAAATGGGGCGGAACAATAGATTTTCCGCCTGAAAAGTGGGGAAAATGGCATGAAAGATGCCTGAACGATGCAAATGATAAGCAGTTTTACCGCTATATTTACAGCGAGGAAGAGAATTACTTTGTTGGTGAAGCGTCCTATCGCTACGATGAAGGCTACGGCGAATACATAGTGAACATAATAATAGAGCATAAGCACAGGGGAAAAGGCTACGGCAGGGAAGGGTTGCGGCTGCTGATGGATGCGGCTAAGGCAAACGGCGTGGAGAAGCTGTGCGACGATATTGCGGCGGATAATCCGAGCATTGCGCTTTTTAAGAAGATGGGCTTCAGCGAAGAATGGCGCAATGACGACGCTGTTATGATGGCGAAAACGCTTTAATTGAAAGCATATAGAAAGACCGGCGGGATGATTTCCGCCGGCCTTAGCTTTATGTTGACTTATTTGCCAAGCATTTTGTTGTACTTTTCAAGCTCCTCTTTGTTAGCCATTATGAAGTGGCCTGGCTCGATCTCTGTCCATACGGGCTTATCGGTCTCGTAATGGTGGCAGGAAGGATCGTATATGACCAGCTTCTTGTGCTTTTCGCTCTTAGGATCGGGCAGGGGGATGGCCGAAAGCAGAGCCCTTGTATAAGGATGCAGCGGATGCGCAAACAGCTTTTCGGTTTCCGCAAGTTCTACTATAACGCCCTTATGTATAACGGCTATCCTGTCGCATATGAAGCGCATAACGCTCAGATCGTGCGCTATGAACAGGTAGGTGAGGCCGTGCTCCTTCTGCAGCTTGCTCATCAAATTGAGCACCTGTGCGCGGATGGATACGTCCAGCGCGCTTATGGGTTCATCCGCAATTATGAACTCAGGCTCCATTATCAGCGCGCGGGCTATGCCGATACGCTGACGCTGACCGCCGGAAAACTCATGCGGGAAGCGGCTGGCAAATTCGGGAAGCAGACCAACGTCCAGCAGCGCCTGCTCAACCATTTTGCTGCGCTCTTCCTTGCTCAGGTCCTTGCGTACGTTTTGCAGGCCTTCGCTTACAATGTAGTCTACTTTGGCCCTTTCGTTAAGGCTTGCCATGGGGTCCTGGAATATCATCTGAATATTCTGGGTGACCTGCTTATCCAATTCCTTGGATATTTTGCCGCTTATGCGTTCGCCGTTGAACAATACTTCGCCGGCGGACATTGGGTTGATGCGGATTATGGCACGGCCGATGGTGGTTTTACCGGAACCGGATTCGCCGACCAAACCGAACGTTTCGCCCTTGTATATGTCAAAACTGACATCGTGCACGGCTACGAACGGATGGCGTTTGGAACCGAAGGTGACCTCCATATTGCGAACGCTTACCAATACATCTGTCAAATCCTTAGCCATTGCTCAGGTCGCCTCCTCTGTTCAGGTTCATTATGTTCTTAAGATGCGGCGGCGGATCTATCTTGGGCGCTCTGGGATCGAGCAGCCAAGTGCGCGCCTTATGGGTGGGTGTGACTTCAAAATACGGCGGACGCGCCACGAAGTCAACCTTCAGCGCCTGCGGATTACGCGGAGCAAAGGCATCGCCCTGAATGTGCTGGAACAGGTTCGGCGGGGTACCCTGAATGGAGTAAAGATCCTCGCCCTTTATGCCAAGCTGCGGGAGGCTGGAAAGCAGCGCCCAGGTGTAGGGGTGCTTAGGATCGTAGAATACCTCGTCACAGGTACCTATTTCAACTATGTCGCCCGCATACATTACGGCGATACGGTCGGCCACGTTTGCAACCACGCCAAGGTCGTGCGTGATGTATATGACGGTAAGGCCGTATTTAGCCTGCAGCTTTTTGAGCAGATCCAGTATCTGCGCCTGAATGGTAACGTCCAGCGCGGTGGTGGGTTCGTCGCATATCAGGATTTCCGGTACGCAGGCCATTGCTATGGCTATAACGACCCTTTGCCTCATACCGCCGGAGAACTCATGCGGATACTGCTTATAGCGCTTTTCGGGTTCGGGGATACCAACATCCGCCAGCAACTCAAGCGTTCTCGCCTTGGCTTCGGCCTTGCTGACCTTATTGTGCAGCGTAAAGGCTTCCTGAATCTGCTTACCTACGGTCTTCAGCGGGTTAAGGCTGGTCATAGGATCCTGGAACACCATTGCTATGCGCTGGCCGCGAATCTTTGTCCAATCCTTTTCCTTCTTGAATGTGGTCAAATCATAATCATGATAATATATATGGCCGTTGTCTATCCAGCCGTTATTGTCCAACAATCCCATAAAGGTCTTGGTGAACACGCTTTTGCCCGAGCCGGATTCGCCGACTATCGCAAGGCTTTCGCCCTTGTAAAGCTCAAGGCTGATGCCGCGCACGGCAGTGAGCACCTGGCCGCGCAGGTTGAACTTGACCACAAGATCTTCAACGGTAAGGACAGGATTATTGTAATCGGGAGTATGTTCTATGATATAGTATTCCATTATTGTTACCTCATTCCTTACTTGTGGTTACGCGGGTCGGATGCATCGGCAAATGCATTGCCCAGTGCGTAGAACGAAATGGTTATGGCAGACACTATCAGCACGGGGAAGAGCAGCTGATACCTCTGCTCGGCCACCAGCATGACCTTACGGCCTTCGTTGATAAGGTTGCCAAGGGAGGGGATCTCCACCGGCAGGCCAAGGCCGATATAGGTAAGGAACACTTCCGAACCTATGGCATCTGGTATGGCAAGCGCGGTTTGAAGCATAACTACCGAAATGAGCTGCGGCAGTATGTTCTTGGCGATTATCTTGGAGCTGGGAGTGCCAAGGCAGCGGGAAGCCAGATTGAATTCCCTGTCGCGATAGATGAGGATAAGGTTACGAATGTACTTGGTCATGCCTATCCAGCCGGTGAGGCACATGACAAATATCATGGTCTTAAGGCTCGGACGGAGAATGTACATAAGCAGCATCCTCAATACCGTATATGGTATGTTGTCAAATAGGTTATAAATCTCGGTAAATAACCAGTCCAGCTTTCTTGCGTAGCCCCAAATGGAACCGAGTATCAGGCCGATGACGATATTGCATACGGCAACGCAGATACCTATGAACAGGCTGGTACGGGTACCCTTCCAAATACGGCTCCAAAGGTCTTGCCCGATGCTATTGGTACCGAACCAGAATTCTTCATTCGGTGCAACGTTACGCAGAGTAGCGCCGTTTTCATCATTATATACCTTATAGGAGTCCTTCTGATTGGGCAGAAGGGGCTGTATAAACGTGAAGGCGAGCAGTGCAACGAGGAATACCAGCAGTATAACGGATATCTTCTTTTTGAAGAACACGCGGAAGGTGCTTCCCCAATAAGAATAGTTGGAATAACCGATGCGCTCGGCTTCGGAAGTATCGTGATGCGCAAGCTCGAACAGATCGTCCGTTATTGGGGTTGAACCGTCATCGCAAACATTGCAGTTCTCGGGTACTTTTATTTCCTCAAGATCTGCCAGGTTGTTGGTAGCAGCAAAGCCTTCCTGAAGCGTGGTTATCTTATGGTCGGCATAGCCGCGGGTGATGGGCTTTTTAGCCTTGTCAAACATTTTTTTCTCGTCCATTATCTGCTGTCTCCCTTCTTGACCAGTTTAATGCGCGGGTCGCAGATCATCATCATTATATCGCCCAGCAGCAGGCCGGTAACGCTTATAACGGAGTAGAGGAGCACCATGGCCTGAACCATAGTATTATCCTGGCGCTGTATGGACTGTATCAGCAGTCCACCCATGCCGGGGATGGAGAAAAGGGACTCAACATACAGAGAACCCGATATGGTGAACAGCAGCGACGTGGGCAGGCTCTGCGCCATGGGAATGAATGCGTTCCTCATAACGTGGCGGAAAGCGACCTGGCTGGAGGTCATGCCCTTTGCGCGCGCAAGGCGGATATAATCCATGTTCATCTGGTCCACCATGTAACGCCTCATCCACATTGCGTTGGAGGCTATGCCGCCGAGGGAGAGGCAGATTATAGGCAAGATGCGGCTCTTCCAATCGAGCGGGTCGAACAGCATCGGCAATTTCAACAGAGTGGAAAGATACAGCTGTATCGCAAGGAAGTAAACTGCGGCGGGCAGCGCGTTTATAAGCAGAACGTACGCATTGCCCAGCGTATCCACAAATTTGCCCTTGCTGCGCGCCATCAGCACGCCAAGGGGGTAACCTATCAGCATCTGTATGCCAAGGGCTATGATGCCGAACTGGAAGGAAGTCTTAGCCTTTGGCCAGATAACGTCAACGCAGGGTACGCCTTTGCGCATGACGATGGACTTGCCAAGATCGCCTTCAAGCAGCAGCTTGCGCCAGAAATTATAAAGCTGCTTATACCACGGGTCAAGCAGACCCAGTTCTTTCAATATGTTGTTTTTTACGGTTTCGCTCATGGTATCCGTACGGCCTTCAAAGTAACCGTCAACGGGCAGCAATCTCATGAGCAGGAATACGATGGATAGCACCAGAAACAGCGTTATCATGGCGCGACCCAATCGGCCGAGAATATATCTTAACAACAGCGTTCACCTCACAGTTTTTGATCTTGGTATTATACAGCGCCGCCTGAGTACCGGCCCGGGCCCGAGCCGGAACTCAGGCGGCGTGTGGCGCAAACACGCCCATCCTTCTATTTAGGAGAGCCCCCGAAGGGGCTCTCCGTTCTGTATTACTCGCTTAAATTGTAAGCTTTTCGGCTTAGTAGTCTATGCCGTTAGCTTCGGCGTAGGCGATGCGCTCAGCACGCTCGGCTTCCCAGACGGGCAGCATCTCAAGATATTCTTCGGTGCTGAAGGGCTTCTCATATACCCACTGGTACTTATAACGGTCGTCGGACATACCGAAGGGGGCATACTGGCTCTCGAAGGGGTTCATACAGCTGGACATGTAGCCGCAGCCACCCAGAACGCCGAACGGAATTACGAACGCCTGATCTATCAGCCATGCTTCGGCTTCGGCAAGGGCATTGTAGCGCTTGCTGTTGTCAACGGTTTCGGCGGTTGCTTCGGCAACCTTCTGGCCGTATACGAAATCCTTCCAATAGGTTTCATCATAGCCGCTGCGTCCCATACGGCCGGCAGGATCGTCCTGCGTGGTCTGGGTGGCCATGCCGTCCGCACGCCAGATATAGTTATAAGCCTGACCGAGGTTGAAAGGATCGGTCCAAGTTTCGGGGTCGGCGTAGTCAGGTCCCCAGTAGGACATCATGAAGGAGTAGTTACCGGCGCGGCGAGTGGTGCTCAGATAGTCGGTAGCAGGATAGCCCTCGATGATGAACTTGATGTAATCGGAGCCGAGGAGCTCCTCAAGCTGCTGAGAAACTATAACGGCCAAGTTGGTCTGCTGGGTGGATTCACTGTTGTACGGCATATAAGCCATGATCGGGAAGGTGACGCCGGCGGCTTCAAGCTCGGCGCGAGCCTTGTCGCGGTACTCGATAGCGGTTTCGGGCTGGAACTGCTCGGTTTCGGTGATAGCCTTAAGAGCATCCAGATACGGATAGTCCTTACCATCGGCAGCGCAGAAGTTGTAAGGAGTGATGGTGCGCAGCTCGTAATCTTCCGGAGTGTAAGGATCGTAGCAGCCGATGCCCTTTATACGGTCAAGACCGTAATACAGAGACTTACGGAAGTTTAGGTTGTTGGCAGCCTTGAGCCACTGCTCGTGGCTAAGTCCGTCGCGCTCGGTATAGGTGGGCATGAAGTTGACAAGGAAGAAATAGCTGTAACTACCGGGACGGTTCGGACGTATAAGGGCCTTCTTCGTGGGGTCATTCATCCAGCCGTCGAGCTGATCGGTAGGAATATCGGCAACCGTAACTTCGCCGCGGAGCAGAGCCTCGGGAGCGAGGGTATCGGCTTCGGCGTTGTACTTTTCTTCAATGCGCTCTACATGAATCTTATCGATATCCCAGTAGAGGGGGTTACGGGTGGAGATGACGTAAGAGTTGGGTTCATACTGGGAGCAAAGGAACGCACCGCAGTAAAGTATGGTATCGTTGTTGGTGCCGAAGGATTCGCCCATTTCATCGAGGAACTTGGCACAGGTGGGGTAGCCCCAGTTGTAAGTAAGGCGGGAAAGGAACCAAGGGCAGGGAGCGGTTAGCGTGAACTGAAGCTCATATTCGCTTATTGCCTTTATTCCTACATTGTCCCAGTTGGCTTCGGTGCCGCTTTCAAGGGCCATGTAGTAATCTTTTGCGCCGACCATGTCGAACAGAAGGTCAGCAGTACGGGCGGTATTGGCGGGATCAAGTATCCACTTGGCGGAGGTTACCCAGTCCTCGGCCTTTACGTTTTCGCCGTATTCGCTGCCGTCGTAACGCTGCCACTTAACGCCTTCACGAATCTTGAAGGTCCAGGTCAGGCCGTCCTCGCTCTTGGTCCAGCTTTCGGCAAGGCAGGGCTGGCACATACCGTAGTTGTCGTATTCAACCAGGGAGTCTATCCAGTTTGCCCAAGTACTGGCAGAGGAGGGATGCAGGGGGTTCCAGTCCGTTATTTCATCGGAGTAGAACAGCTTGACTACCTGCTCGGCAGCAGCATTTTCGGGCCTTTCGGCGCCGGTGTTGTTAACTACAACATTGCTGTTGTCCGGAGTGGTTGCAGGTGCGTTGTCACCGTTGGTTGCAGGGGCATCGGTGGCGGGAGTGTCGGTGTTCGCGGGCTGTTCATTGGTGGTGCAACCTGCGAACGCGGATACTGCCATTACTGCTACCAGCAACAGTGCGATCCATTTCTTCATTGTGTGTTCTCCTTTTTATTTTTGTCCCTCCGCGCATTTTATACGCGGGGAAGCTTTAGGTTCGTATAAATAAGTTCAACCCCTCTGGCGGCTAACATTGCCGCCGGAATGCTTTATGGGCGCCGTGCCCATGGTCTTTTTTATCTCAAATGTTTCTTTCAATAAATTTACTGATCCGCCCACAAAGAAAACGGAACAAATTGTCTTTGCTTGACACAAATTATACTACGCGCTGCCACACTCGTCAACAAAAATATGGTATACAATATATAATAAAAATGCATCACAATGAATGCCGTCCTGCGGAGCAAGGTAAAATGTACCTATCCGATGGGGAATAAATGGGCAAAAATGCACCTAAAAATGCATAAAGATATTCATTATGGTGCATATATGCATTATTTGGAGCACAAATAGAGATTTCGGCTATGTATAAGCGGTACATAAAAATGCATATGCGTTTTAACCGCGCTGTAAACAAAACGGCGGGGAGAGTATCCCGCCGTTTGGAGCATAATCTGTTTGTTTTATTCATCCTCATTTTCGGGAGCAAGGCTCCTAAGACCGACCATGCTGTCCACCGGAAGCGAGAACAGCACCGTCTGCGCGTCCGTATGCATGCCGGCTTTTTCCATGATGGCATGCATTATTTTATCCTTATCGGATTTGAGTGTAAGAATATATACTATTTCCTTTTCATTACTGATTGAAAGGCCGAAAAACTTGGCCTTTGCCCCGGGCGCTGTGCCGCGCGCGTTTATTACCGTGCCGCCGCGTGCGCCCGCGCTGCGCGCCGCATCCATAACGGTATCGGTGTTGCCTTTCGCCGTGATGGCCACTATAAGCGAATACATAATATCATTCATCTTTTTCACCTCGTCAGATGTCGTCTCATCGGGTTCCTGCTGTCCCTTGGTCAAATAGTTGAAGCTGGACTGTCCGCCCACGCTGCCAACGGGTATGCTCATGGCTATTCCGTTTCCCGGCACCTCTATGCCCATCACGTCCACAAGCCTTCTAAGAATTTTTTTGATATAGCTTGACGGCACGAATGCCTGAAGCAGCACTTTTTCTGTTTTTTCAATGCCAAGATAGTCCAGCACGCTCTTGCTCGCCGTTCCGTGGCAAAGGCTTGCAAACTGCGCCTCTATCCCTATGCTTTTGAGCATGTTCAGGTACGATTCGTATTGATCGCGCTTAACTATGCACAAAAGGAGTCTGTAATCCTTCATGCGTCGCCCTCCATTTCTATAATGTCTTCCACTATTGTTTCGGCCTCGTTCGCCTTTATGCCGGCGCCGGTCTTTATGCGGAACATAACGCCAAGTATCTGGATTGTGATAAGCGGTGTCATTGCCACCATTGCAACTATGCCGAAAGCATCGGTTGCAATGTCCCCGCCGACTGCCGAGCATACGCCCATGGCAAGGGGCAGCAGGAACGTTGCGGTCATGGGGCCGCTTGCAACTCCGCCGGAGTCAAACGCTATTGCGGTGAACATGGGCGGAACGAAGAAGGACAGCACCAGCGAAAGTATGTAACCCGGCAGCAGCAGATACATTATGGGCAGCCCTGTAAGTATCCTTATCATCGCCAGACCTACCGATGCACAAACGCCTATCGATAAGCTTACGCTCAGCGCCTTCTTGGGTATCATGCCGTTTGTCAGTTCGTATACCTGCTTGTTCAGCACATGCACGGCGGGCTCCGCAGCCACTATGAAATAGCCCATCAGCATGCCTATCGGCACAACTATCCAGTTGTATTCAAGCATGCCAAGCTCTTTCCCTATAAGGCTGCCCATCGGCATAAAGCCGACATTTACGCCCGTAAGGAATATGACAAGGCCGATGAACGTATACACAAGGCCGATTGTTATCCTTATCAGCCGGTCTTTCTTCATTTTAATTGAAGTAAGCTGAAATATGACGAAAAATACTATTATGGGCGACAGCGCCAGCACAACTTCCTTGAGATAATGGGGGATGGCATCCTTAAAATAGTTCCAAAGCGCCTTAGTATCCTCGAACACGGGCAGCACGTTTGAACTATACGCCGCGTCCGCGCCGGTGGGCTTGAATATAAGGCCGAGCACAAGCACGGATATTATAGGCCCTATTGAGCAGAGCGCAACAAGGCCGAAGCTATCCTGCTCAGCGTTCTTGTCGGTTCGTATCGCTGCCGCGCCAACGCCCAGCGCCATTATGAAAGGCACGGTCATGGGGCCGGTTGTAACGCCGCCGGAATCGAACGCAACGGCAAGGAATTCCTTGGGAACGAATATAGACACGACGAATACTGCAGCATAGAAACCGATAAGCAAATAATTAAGCGGTATTTTGAACACGATGCGCAGCATGGCAATCACAAGAAATACGCCCACGCCCACGGCTACCGTGATTATAATCGTCATATTTGGAATGTTCGGGACCTGCTCTGCCAATACCTGAAGGTCAGGCTCGGCAATGGTTATGATTATTCCAACAACAAGGCTAATGAGGGCAATGAACCACAGCTTTCGTGAACGGGTTATAGCGGAACCTACTTCGCTGCCGATAGGCGTCATTGCAAGGTCAGTACCCAGCGTGAACAGCCCCATGCCCAAAATAAGCATTATTGCGCCAATTATAAAGGAAATAAGAATGTCGGTGGGCACAGGCACAACGGTGAAGCACAGCACGAATACAATGGCCGTTATCGGCAGGACAGAGGAAAGCGATTCCTTCAGCTTTTCATAAAGTATCGTTTTGTTGGCTTTTAGCACTAATTATCCTCCTTTTTTGATAGATGCCGGCCGGGGGATATCCAGCCATATATTAGTTTAACATAACGAATATTTATATGCTACCCAAAAATTTGCGCATTTGTGAAATATCGGCCAAAAAGTTGGAGGATTTGTTCATTATATATAAATATATAGCAAGACCGCACCCGTTAAAGGATGCGGCCTTAAGAAGGTTAAATATTTTTGAAACGCTTACGCCTGCTTAGACTCGGTAAGAGCCTTGTTAGCGGCAGCCATTTCATCAAATATTCCCGCGTGCTTCTTGGCAACAACGGCCTTGATTACGAACAGGGTGGCAACCATGAGCGCGATGGCTATGGCAAGGTTGA